>Ga0315913_1004305_pt1 | contig 17226 bp, 10 predicted proteins | sample MpolsnodulesMG_FD_207736 | JGI IMG/M metagenome (GOLD analysis project Ga0315913, IMG submission 207736) | Medicago polymorpha root nodule microbial communities from Los Angeles, California, United States - small nodules | ecosystem: Host-associated > Plants > Roots > Nodule | place: USA... | reverse complement strand
AAAATTGCAAGTTTTTGAAAGTTAGGGGGGGGGGGAAGGGCACTTTAGTCTAATTGTTATTATTAGGACAATAGAAATTAAATGAAAATACTTTTGCATAAAAAATATGGGAAAATGCTAACTTCGTGCATTAAAGACACAAGTTAATAAATCAAATATAGAGATAATCTATTAGAATGTGTGTATTATACTTAATCCGTAACTTTTTAAGGAAATGAATGTACAAAACTTTAAAAAATATTTCTTATTTTAAATTTCTTAATATATGTCATAATGACACAAGTTAACACTACCTAAATTGATGTAATTATAACATATTTGTATTTTTAAGATAATTTTTTTTTTATATAGTATTCTTTAAACTTTAAACAATGTTCTTAATCATTTGTTAGTAGAAAGGGTCATTCTATGCGGTCAAACTTTAGTTTGTGTTTTTTATCTTAAGTCCGTTTAACAAAGTATGTAATAAAAAAGGTCATGTTAACTAACATTCCAGAGTCCTTAAAAAAATAAAATTCTAGAGTCATTGGTTAACATCTTCCATAAAGAAAATTATCCTTAAAATAACGTAGTTATCTTGAAAATACAACTGTCAAAGTAATAATCGCACATGTTGTTAAAATCCCTTTTTAAATCTTAAACTCCATTGATTCTAGGTTCTAGTTATGATTTTCATGTTAAATTCTATTTAAAATCATTTACGATTGAAATCCAATTCAAAAATGAGTTTACGCGATTTAACTTTGTAAAATCGTTAAAAGTTGGAAGGTTTCGTCTACTCGAATGGTTTTACTTTCAAAAGCCCAATTTTATTTTTGACCCATTTAAAAAAAAAATTCAATATCTCTATGAACTTAACATAGTTGATAGAAAAATTGCATAATAAATATATAATGCAATGTTCGAGTACTACATGGGTTGCAATAATGTGTTATTATTAGGACAATATTAATAATGCTCTAAAGGTATGTTTGAGAAATTAAATCAAAAAACTTTTGCATAAAAATATATAATGCGAACCAGTATTTGAGAGATGTTAGTTAAGGAGACAAATATTGTAGATATTTTTTGAAATTTGTGTAGTCAAAATTTTAAAAGTATAACAAATACTCTTTTCAATATACAAATTTATCTTTTTGTTTCCTTTAACCAGTGCCCTGAGTACTGGTTAACATTACCATTGTTTAAATAAATTCTTAATCATTTGTTAGTGTAAGTTTATAACCCTTATTAGTTTGGTTTGTCATTCATCATTAATTAGAACAAAAGGTCATTCTACGCAGTCAAACTTTGGTGTTTGTTTTTTGTTTGTCAAGGAAGTAAAAGTTTTTATGCGAGTATTATTTTAAGTCCGTTTAAGAAAATATATAATAATAAAAAGTCATGCTATCAAGTATTCCAGAGGTACTGGTTAGCATCTCTTATATAAAAAAATCGTAAACTCCATTGATTCTAGGTTTCTAGCTATGATATTCTTGTTAAATTCTCTTTAAGATCATTTGTGATTGAAATCCAAGTCAAAATGAGTTTAAGGGGTTTAACTTTGTAAAATCGTCTAAACTCGCAAGTTTTCGTCTACTCAAGTGGTTTTACATTCAAAAGCCTAATTTTATTTTTGACCTATTTAAAAAGTCTTTTTCAATATCCATGTGAGTTTAGCTTAGTTAATAAAAACATTGCATAATAAATACACGAGTTGTGGTTCAAACCTCGAACACCCACTTATTCACCTTAATAAAATGAATTTCTAGTTTTTTATTTCTTTCTTTTTGCAGAGTATATCATACTAAATGTATTCCCTTTGTAGCACATATCTCATAACCATTTTGTACTTTTACTTTCTCAATGATCTTGACAAATAAATTCTTCCTTAAAAGCCAAAATCTTTGCACCCATATTGTCTTTGTTGGGCTGACTTTTGCGTGGCGTATATTAAGAATGAAGACGAACATGGGCTTTGGCCCTCTTTTGTATAAAAAAAAAAAAAAGAATGAAGACGAACATTGTTATAAGAACGTCATGAAAATTTTGTTTTCTTTGTAACCTATCTCATGAAATTCACTAAATAGCTCATGTTAAATAAACAATAATATCTTCCTTCAAAAAAAAAAACAATAATATTATAATTCTTAAACTGCTTTTGTTTGAATAGTTTTTGTTTATGATTAGTTTTAAAACCTCAACACGCTTTAACAAAAACCCTCGCTTAAGATCCCATGATTTTTTGAAAAGTTTCGATGGATTTTCAAAACCGACGATGTAATTTTTTAATTGAATAACATTTTTCTTTAAAACAATGTCTTCTTCTTTAGGAGATTCTTTTTCTTTAATGATCTCATTTAACTTAAAAGTTTCATTTTTTTTTGTTGATTGAGAATCTCTTATGATTTTAAGAAGATTTTCATTTATGCTTATCAAATTCTCTTTTGCCTATTTAATTTCAGAATTTTATTTTCTTAATCTTTCACAAGTCTCTTCAAGAATTTGAGAGTTATAAAAAGATTATCAAACAGATGTTCAATTTTTTAACAAGATGAACATAGTTCAAGATTTACCTCTTCATTACTTGAATTTGCCATTATACATAAGTTAGCTTGTTCATCTTTGTTTGTTTGTTCTTCTGGATCATCCCAAGTAGTCATCATGAATTTTTGTTTGAATTGAAAATTATAGGATTTCCTTTTGTTTAATGGATATTCAAATTTGTAATGTTTAGGCTTGTAGCATCCATAGCAGATGACTTAACTTTTGTCAACTTCTGGTTTTGAATTTTTTTGTTTGTAGGAAAAGTTCTTTTGTTCTGATCTCTGCCTTTTATCAGCCTGTGTAATTTTTTGGATAGAATATGATTTCATCTTCATTTTCTTCTTGATAATCTTTTTGTTCTTGATTGTTAAGGTCCGTATCTTCTTCTTGAATTTGAAATTCTTGATTTGTTCTGAAGGAAATCATTTTGCCTTTATTTGAAGATTTGTTATCTTATAGTAGAACTTCATGAGCTTTTAAAGATCCAATTAGATATTCTAATCCGAGTTTTGTAAGATCTTTTGCTTCTTTTATTGCAGTTACAATATGTCTCTAGAATTTTGGAAGATATCTTAGAATTTTCCATACCCTTTCATGAGTGGTAAAATTCTTTTCAAAAGATCATAATTCATTCATAATGATAGTAACCTTTCCATGCATTTCATCTATGGTTTAAGTTTATTTCATTTTGAATAGTTGAAATTTTTGTACTCCGATATCAATTTTTTTCTTTCACATGACCGGTGCCTTCATGATGAGTTTTTAAGGCATCTCAAATTTCTTTAACGGTTTTGTATTCTTGTGTTTGATGACATGTCATTTTACGTCATTCTTTGCATATTTTTCAGTAGGTTTTAGCAGCAAAAAAGAGGAGTATTAGAACGATTGCATATGATTTCGGGACTTTTGTAATGTTTTCTATATTTGAGTCTGTAATTTTAGTTTTCCCGAAACATAGCAATTTTAGGGGGGTTTTGAAGTAATTCACGAAGAAATCATGCAAATTGGCTAATCAAGAACAACTGAAGAATTGTCAAGACTTTGGGAAGACAAAGAATGAAGATTCAAGAGGCCTCAGGAGACTTTACATATGAAGGAATTATGTTTCCAAGTTCCGAGACAAGTTATTTGAAGACGAAGACCTAAAAACGACGAATATCCAAGAAATTGGGCCTGAAAGCACAAGAGCATGGGCCTAGGGAATTTGCAACAAGGCATATGTGCCATAAGCATATGCCATGTGCCCCAAGCATCTTAAAATGCGGGGGCGCAAGCGTAATTTTATTCGTTTTTTTGGGTTTAGCCCGCGTTTTTAGCCCAAACCCAGGAAGAAATCTCCACTATAAATACTAGCATTCCTCATTCAGAATTTCTCGTTCAGAACTGTGGCAGTTCAAGAGGAAGGCTACTTTGGAGCTTCGGGAGAGAATCTATCTTCTCCTTGATTTTCTAGGGTATGTTTTTATCTTTAGTAATATGTTTTTAGTTAGCATGTGTAACTAAATCTTTTTAGGTTAGAGTTCTAAGATGAACCTCTGTATATTTTTGTTGGATATTTATTTAATTTAATATGTCGTTTATTTTATTTATTTATTCTTTTGTTCGCTATTAAGTTTTATTAGGAAGTAGTTTTATTTCTGTGAGAGATACAACCCTAGATTAAGTACTTAGGTTGCGACAGAGCCTAATATTGCTATCACTGATTGGATGCTAATATCTTGATATTTATATCCCTTTATTGATAACTATCTGTCTAGGAAGTAAGTGATTATTAACTAGCCAAATATATCATAGGAATTGTTGACCCTAGACGTAGGTACCCAGTGGCTAGAACCCATTGGGTCAGGTGGTGCCTTATTGAAGCTAGGAATTAACTGGTTAGTAATTAGGGAAACAAGCATCTATCTGTCCGACTTAAAGTTATAACCTAATAAGACCATTCTCTTGAAACCCTTAGTAAGGTAGACGTAGATTAGGGCTTCCCGTTTGTAGAACTACTAAGAAAGCGTAGTTAGAGTGTGCTATGAGTGTCCTAAGATTCATAGATGGGCAAACCTAAGGGAACCTTGGCCTTCATTGCCTTGGGAAACACTGGAAAGCCAATATAAAGTTATATTTCAATTACCTTTGAATTAACAAGACCCCACACGTAAGGATCACCTTGCGATCAACTTGTGCAGTTAGGCATTGGAGGGATACACCTAATTAGGTACTCAGTGGCTAAAACCCATCGAGTCAGGTGGTGCCTTACCTAAGTAGGAACGTCCCAACGACCTCATCACTTGTATAGTCTACCTAAGATAAATAAATGCGACATTTATATTACTTATTATCCAACAACACACACACACACACACACACACACACACACACACACACACACACACACACACATATAAGATTCGAAGAATCCTAACCGTTGCTTATTTTTCTGCAACCAAAACAAGTAAACTTACTCTGTTGCAAACAGATAAAAATTATAACCTAACTTTTATTCCGTCAAAAATAAGTAACAAGAATTGTTTGGACGAAAGGACAATCTCTGTGGATACGATACTTTACTTATTACTTTATTACTTGGTCAACGATTGGTACACTTGCCATATTGCAAACGCATCAACCGTGCATCAGTGTTTTATCATATTCTTCCCTGCTCAATGCCATTGTTAGAAATAATTTATCTTTAAAATTTAGTAGAACACACTTACCTTCATCTTTTGTCCAGTCTTCTTGTTTCTTAGTATTTAGATCCTTATCTCGTGGAACATAGTTTCCGGCTTCTACTACAGTTGAAGAGATAATTTCATATTTCCTTTCCAGAAATAATAATCAGCTCCTTGAAAGAGAAGAGGTATGATTGAGAATTCTCCTTCTAAGACATATTTAACTTTAGACATTTCTTTTTCTCTTAAATCTTTTTCTCGTACACTGTTACCTTGGAACCAAACTCTGATACCACATGAAGTTAAATAATATTACAAGAAAGAGGAGGTTTGAATTATGATCTAATAAAAATTTACTCATAAAAATTCTCAAGTATTAAACTTGGATGAAGTTAGTGGGTTAGAAAATAATTGTGCCAAAAATAAAATGAAAAATTCTAACATATTTACGCTAATCAAATAATTTAAATTTTGGGTTATATGAATTGCACATAATATAATCCAAGATGATTTACATATATAGTAATAGATAGTGATAATTCATATGCAAGACATGTTCACTGCTGGTAGTGAAAACATCTTCAGAGGTTTGTCAATTGTCATAGGCAATGGCTGAGATGGTAAAGAACCCAAATGTGATGGAAGAAGCACATGTTGGCTTACTTAAAGTGTATCATAAAAGAAACATTGAGACTACACCTTGTTGTACCAATGTTGAGTTGCCAATTGCCATGTTACTTTACCACTTTGATTGGAAGCATCCCAATGGAATGAAGAATGAGGAACTTGACATGAGTGAGTCACTGGGAATTGCTATAAGAAGAAAAAAAAATGATCTCTGCTTGATTCATACCTCAATAGTAAAAGCTCCTGCGGGAGCGCAACAAACTAGCCTATTCCATTTCATTCCACTCCATTCTACCCTATACCACCTATTCTAGCTATTCAGATGCACAACATTAAATACCTTGAGAGCACCAAACACACGATTGTTAATTTCAATCTCTTTCCAAAACTTGTCTTCAGAAGATTCTCAGGTATGGCTTTTACTCTCTTTGTTACCAATCTACTAATCTCTCCCCAAAATTTGTTTGTATTCTCTTTCTCCATCCTCTCCGACGCTCCTCTTTCCCTCGCCGTCCCCGACCGACCATGTTATTTTCAACAGTTTAACAAAGTTCCCAGCAAACCATTACTCATGGGTGCTATTTCATTAGGGTTTTGAGGATTAGTGATTTAAGGTTTTTTGATATGACATTCTACTATTGTTTGTTAGTATGATAAATATGGTTTTTGTGAAATTGTGTACTTCTTATTTATTGAAGATTGAAGAATAACCAAATGTTGATTTTCTACAGACAAAAATTAAGCAGTAAACATTTCATGTAATAGAAATACAAATAACATGAACAGAGCCTAAACGCAGTTCTTGAAGGACTTGTGCACTTGATATATTGAAGGACCTGCACAGAGCCTAAACGCAGTTGTATTGTCTCCATTGTGCATAAAGCCTAATTGTTTTTCTAGTTTTTTCTTATCCTATTACGCTTAGCTATTTGCATAGTTTTGACTTGTTTATCATCAATGCTTGCAGTGTAAGTGTGTTTGGAGCCTCAACCTTGTGAAAAAGATGACACCATATGTGGAGGACCGGGAAAAAAGAATTGTAGATAATAATAAAAAGATTAACGCTCTCAATCTGCAAAATCTCGCCCAATCCCTTATCGAATCCTCTTCTGCCACTAAAAAACCTTCATCAGTATGTTTGAATAATTATGAAATTTTAGAACTTTTTTTTATCCAAGGGTGCTTCATTTGTAGTATTTGTTTCTTACGTTAAAACCTTCACGGGTATGATTGTTGATAATTTTTTTTGTTAAATAAAAACTATAGAACTTTCACTCATAAAGTTACCATTTATATTTCATGTTTCTCCTTTCTTGATTCTGTTAAGTTGTTACAGTTTTTATTCTAAAGTTTGGTTTGGAGTTGGATGAATTAGTGGTGATTGATCAATAATTTGATTTATTCAATTAATTATATTTTCTCATAGGAAACAGGATATAACTCTTTGTAAGTGAACAACTGTTATTACAGTGTGTACCTCTATTTTCTAGCTAAGAGCTCTGCCTGTTCGAATTAGTTAATATGTGTAAGTTTAACAATAATTTCTATAAGAATTTAGTGGTTGCAGGTTTAGTTAAAGCTAGGGTGGGATATTTTCAAAAATTGAGAACTTAGATTGATGTTAACTAATATGGTTTGTTATCTGGTAAAAAGTTTGAGGTAATATCACGACATTTAGGTGATTGATGTTTAAATAATATGGTTTCACGCTTCTGACTTCTAATCACCGTTTTTGTTACTTTTTAGCTTTGTGATGTGTATACTATATTGAATGATCATGTGGTACAACAAAAAAGAATTGCTGATCAACTCATGGTAATAAGATATGATAATTTTGCAATATATGCTAAAATGATTATGCTCAAACGGTTTGCCAAAGTAGTAGTGATAATGTAACCTTTGGTTAGTGGTAAAATTTAGTAGGAATTGTTTTGTTAAATTTAGTTTTCGTATGTTTTAGTAGTATTATGCGTGATACTACTAAAACATGGAGAAGGTTCATACTGTCGGTACTGAGACATGGAGAAGGATTCCAGATTTCCCTTATGGTGTCCCTTTTGATGATGAATTAGCAAAGTTTGTATGCGGAACTGTTAATTGGCTGACACGTTATGATTCAGATTATGTCATTGTTTCTCTTGATTTGGAGAAGGAATCTTATAGAAAGCTATTGATGCCTTATTACGGAGAGGTGGTTGTGAAAAATTGAACCTTAGAGGTGCTCAAGGATTGCTTGTGCGCTCTTGCTTTTGCTCATACTTTTTTGGATGTTTGGCTTTTGAAGGAGTTTGGAAATGATGAATTCGGGATTAAATTGTTCCGTCTTCCTAGCATGGAAGATCCTTATGGTTTTTGTTTTTATGAAAGGTTACTGTATGTTTTTGAGGATGGGAAAGTACTGCTCCAATTTCATGAGAAGTTGGTTGTTTACAATCCCATAGATGGTACTCTCAAGACTCTAGAAATTCAACATATATATGGTGTTTCAGAAGTCTACCATGAGAGTGTAGTATCACCTCTTTGTTTTGACATATGCAGCGGGTATTGAGCAGAAAATTGCTTTTAACCAGATCATTTTCACCAAAATCAGTGGTGTTTTAGTTTCAAGAATTGTGCATGTAATGATGTAAAAATAACATTTACCCCGTCAAATATATGTCGCAGTGATTTTGAATTTGTCTTGTAACTCATGTTACCAAAATTAGTTGCACAATTGTGATCTGGTCGATGAAATGATAGTAAGGAACTTGATAAAGGTGCAGCCATTAAGCCAAAGATAACTCTGCTTAAATCAACAACCTTCCCTATTGCTTTTGTTGAATCAAGCAACCTTGGGTAACAAAATTTGCTCCCACAAAACGTAGCATATATCAAAGGTTAAAATCATGCAAAGTTATTTTGCTAAACATTTACCACTCACTACGTTAATGTTACAGTGATAAACTCTTAACAATAACCTAGCACCTCAAGTGTAAGACACTAACAAGTTAAAAACAATTATCATAAACAATAAAAGTTTATGTATTCATACTACATGGCAGTATACAAATTTCAAATCATGTGTCTTTGTATTGGTACATAATTTATAAACATTTCTAAACCCACGCTGACCCTAAAAAGTTTGATCATAGTTAACTAGGTTTGTGTAGTGGCAAGAAATTAATCCAGGTTAATTCAAAATATCCTACATAAATATTAAATACAAGCAACAAAATGTTAAAGAAAATATAAAAATCCACATTGTAACATTGAGAGATGCAGCCCTTGCCTGCATTCTCAATTCAATTTCACTAATCCTCCTCCTCATCATCTTCAGCTATAACTGAAAAATTCAGAGGCTGCAAGCGTGCAATCAACTTTGTCAAGAAAAATCACAATAACAAACTAGAAAATCAATGAAAGTTAGCTGAAATAGCACTTATCTAGAAACAAGCAATTGCATTTTCTAAACGTCAAATAAGAAAATAGTTATGAAGTATAGATACTAACACAAACATGACATTGACAAATCGACATAGGTAATAATTTGAGAAATATATTATGTGTCAGTGACAGATACCAAACACACCTTCAATATGATGTGCAGTGCTATATAGATTCGATTAGATTCAAGATGGATTCAAAAAGATCATCATGATGTATTTACATACCTCTTGTGCTCCTTTGGTGGTTGCTTCTCAGACTTCTTTGTGTTTGGATCCGCACGAATGGCAGCACGCACCTTTTTTTGTATCGTTCCTCAATCCCATGAGCCTCTATCCCATGCTTGAAATATTCAGTGAAGTGTGACTGGTATTTATCTGGTTCATATTCCATCAACACCTACAATGAACACCATAAAGTATAAAGGTTGTAACCAAAATTTCTAGATACCTTTATAATGAATGCACTAAAAATAAGGAGAACAAAGTACAATTTTCCCACTGCCTTCATATAGTAAGCAACATGTCTAACAAAGATATTTTTACGGCGAGCCTCAGCATCAAGCTCTTTCTTCTCCTTGTCGAAACCAACAAACCTTTTATCACTGCGGGGAATCTAACATAAGATAATGTCACCCTTGCAAGTAGATGGGCATCACCATTTGCTTGTCTCCTAATGAAACTTATCTTAAAGTTTTGGTAGATTCTAAGTGAAGTTTTACAAATATAAAGAACAACGCAAAACATCGAGTTAGTGTTGAGTCTCCTAGGAATGTGGTTCAACCACTTACTTGAAATCAAGTTCGATAGACATCTTCGATAGACCTAGTTCATTCACATCTCGTTGAACCCCAACTTTCGCATCATCCCCTGAACAAAATTCCAACTTACTCGGTCATATGCTTTACTGGTATTATCTTTAAAGCTACTTCACCTTTCAATCCATCTGGTCCAAGTGCCTTATATGAATGCATTTGGAAATAGTGCCGTCTAAATTCTTCCATGGTGAAAGGTGCTAATAGGAAATCATTTTCTACTTGGATTATGTATGGTTTGACTAGGTCTATGATATATTGATATTCTATTCTCTTAAAAAAAAAATTTGATATTCTATTGAATTAAACTTATTATTTCAAGCACCTTATTCTATTAAAATAAAACTGAAACGATGATTTGTTTGTAAATGAAAGCAAGATACAAGTACAAATGTAACCATCAAGAAAAAGTATAAGTGTAGATAGAATGCCTTAAAAAAGTACAAATGTAGAAGGGATTAATTATTGCAAAAGCTTCTTAATTATATTAACTTATCACCACTTACTATACCTACCTAGTTTGTCTTATTTTCTTTTGAAGGATAAACCGCAACAAACAAAAATATACAAAAAGTTGCCCATGTTCTAAGCTGGTCACAGCTAGCTGGCCATTCTAATTTATTAATTGACTTACACTCAAAATAATTAATAAGAACTACTACTTTATGCTATTAGGAATGGACAGTTACTAGAGAAATGCTGGTTGCTTACAAATTGGTACATTTCTGCCGAACTTGTTCATATATGTCTATTGTCCGGTCCATTCCAATGGAAATGATATGTGGTGGGGAAGAGGGGACATGTCATTACATTGGGGAGTTAGCTACATCAAACTGTACCATGCACTTTCTTTTGTTTTTTTTCCCATTCTTATTTTCTTTTTTCATATATAAACGTGTAGAAAGTTGAACTTATATTGCATTGCATGTACCCGAGTACATGTTCAAATGGAAATATATAGCATGACATTCCTAAGAAGTCTATTCAATAATAGTCTTATTACAAGTTATGAGATTAATTAATCTTCTATCAAATACTTCTTAAAAAAAATAAATCTTCTATCAATATTTCAAATTAGTTTTTGTCTTTGTCAAAAACTTTTTAGTTAGTTCTCTCCTCATGTGACAAAAACATAAAGATGGAGATCTAATAGCGAAACTTTACTTTTGACAAAGATAATTACTATTTTAAAATATTAATAAAGTCAAAGACTAATTTAAGAATGACTTACAAAGACATGAACAAATTTAGTGGTTTATTCTAAAAATATTACATAGAAGTGACGTAGAAGAGAATGGTGTTTTAGTTTGTTTAATTCAAAGGTACAATATAATATACCTATTGGCATGTGTCGCTGCACATGCACACTTCATTTGGTTATAACACATGGTAGCACATGCTCAAATCTTTATAAAATAGGCAACCCAATCTTAACAAAGTCATGGATATAGTACTCGTTTTCAACGAGGTCTAAATTTAAAATATCGTAAAATATATTGACTTTTTTACGCATAACAAAAGTTACTTGTAACATCAACGATATTAGTAAAAAACAAAAAAAAGAGTATCTTTCTAAGATATTTGGTCTTCAACTTTGACTAAAAAAAATTGGTCTTCAACTTTTAATTAAAATATATACTTCTTGGTCAACAAAATCTTTTAAAATATACTTTATTAGTAGTTAGCTGCATGGTTTTGTCTATCTTAAATCCTCATAGCCCGTTTTCAAACTGATGATCACTATAAGAATTTGGGTCGATCTGATAAGGGCGACCTTGATGGCAGGTGGTTCAATACAAATATTTGATAGATGTTAATACCATCTTGAAATTAGGATATCTTAAAAGTTCTTCATTTAATAAGATATGATAAGGTGACATTAATAACATGTGGTTCAACATAGATAGTCGATAGATGCTAACACAATCTTAAAATTAGAGTATCTTAAAAGTTCTACATTTGATAAAATATATAATATGAATAAAAATTTATAAGTGAAAACAATTATGACTTTATAAGTTGGTTTTATAATAGGTGTTAGATCAAATCCATATTTTATAAAGTGCAAGACTTCGCAATTATTTTATAGACAAATTAGTATTTTGTGGAGTGCTCTAGACTTCCTTGTCGAACTTTTTTCTTTGCTCCAACTTAACCATTTGAACTAGGAAAACAAGCATCATTAAGAATTTTCATATACATGACTTGTGTATCGTGTATGATATATTAGTTTTTTATTTTTAAAAGCCAATTTTTTTTTAGAATACTACTTCAAGCACAAAGGCGTGCCAATAAAATAATAGATCAAGTAAATAGGGCAGTAACTAAGCCACAAAATTTCAAGATAATTTGAAATAATGATGTTTGCTAGAACTTAGTTTAGCTTTGCCTCTTTTCATTGTTTTTTTTATCTTCTTTTCGTTCTTTTTTATAAACAAAATGAATAAGGGAAAAGGAGATTCAGTTATATCTAATTTATCAGATAACCCAACTATTACAATTGCTGACCATGAAAACCAAACCAATTAGGTATAGAATTACAAGCAAGACCAACTTGCACACGAAGCCAGCAAGAAAAAAAAAACCAAAGAAAAATATTTGGGTTACATGCAAATTACATATACACAAGAGAATGATCACAACAAAAATAATCAAATGTTGTCAATATTCCATCCATATTTCAATGTTTCTTCGACAAATACTCTAGTACATATTCTTTTATATATGTACGTATATATATAAGTGTAAGATCACTTGTTCTCATTGAGAAAGACAATACCTTGCTCACATTTGATTATTTGGTCTTCAACATGAGCAAATAATGTGTCACATGTATCATTACCCACCAAGCTTTTTGCCTTCAATGCCTCTCTTTCCCAATCAGTGTTATATACCACAACAAGAATTGATACCACACATGCTATTTGTGCTGCCAACAAACCATAACAAAACCCCACCAACCCTAATTTCAAAACAAACCCCAACACTATTCCTATTGGCGCCCCCACCAAGTAAAATGAGTAAAAATTTATCCCTGCCCCAATACCTGGCCTTGCACTCCCTCTAAGTATTCCACAACTAGTTGTTTGTGGACAATTTGCTAACTCACAAACACCAATTATAGGTAAAACCGCCATTGTCAACTCTAGCACCTCTTTATCATTTGTGAACACCTTCCCCCATTTTTCTCTTCCTAATGTTGTCCATAATAACCCTAATGTTGAACTTGCTAGTGACACTCCAATTGCTACCATAGTTGACAAATTTGCTCTTGATGGTTGACCAGCTCCAAGTGCATTCCCTACCCTTGTTGAAACCGAAGCACTAAGTGCCGTTGGTAAAGTGTACATAAGTGATGTTGTTTGTATCACTATTCCCGCCGTGGCTAAAGCTACACGAGGGTTATAAAGGTAACCAGTTAGAATTGTCATGAATTCATACCACCACCATTCTAAACAAACTCCAAGACAACTCTGAATGGAAAACCTTATTAACATGCCCCATTCTTTGCCTAGGGTTTTGACACTTGTTGGTTTTTCTTGTTGTGATGATAACAAGGGAGAACTAGGGATAGGTATGGAGATTGAAACATGTGAGATATGCATGTAGAACATGTATGATAAAAGAAAGAAAAGGGTATTGAAATTGGCAACAAAAGCTGAAATAGCAATACCTTGTACACCAAGGTGAAGTTTGAAGGTTAAGAAAATTATGATAGGGATGTGAATGATAACGGAAAGTGAAGTGCACCACAATAATGGCCAAGTTGTTCCTTTGCTACGTAAATAGACGCGAATTGGATGAAGGAAGCTATTCGCTATAAGATCGGGAATCGAGAGGCGGCAATAGAGGCTTGCTATTCTTGTTATGTCTTGATTTTGATGAAGGGATAGCATGAATGGTTCAAGATTGAGCCACAAAAGTGAAATGGGTAATGAAGCTACTAATAACATGAGAATTGTTCTTCTTAATATGAGAGAGACTAAGGAGAAGTTTTGTGAACCAATGGCTTGAGTACATAGAGGCTCCATTCCCATGGCTAGACCTGAAAGGACTGAGTAACCGGTTACATTGGTGAAGCCTATGGCCAAAGCACCACTTGCTAACTCAAGGCTTCCCAACTTTCCCATGCAAACAACTAAGATCATGTTTTTGAGGTATCCTACTATGCTCATGGCTGCTATTGGGAAACCTATATCCATCATTCTCTTTAGCTCGTCCACCACCTGAAAAACAAAACAAAAACATACAAGTACATATAAGACATAGTTTCTCTACAGCCCCATCTTTCTCCAATGAAATATACTATAAGGATCCATGTTAATAGATATGCTATGCTATGATGTTATTTTTTTTTTGGACTAATGCTATGCTATGATATTGATGAAGAAATGGTATATGAAAACTATATGGAATTTTAATATGCTATGCTCCCTCTGATTAAAGGTCGGCTATAACAGCTCTCTGGTCAAATGTCAGTTATCGATGACATTTGACCGGAGAGAGGCAGCAAAAAGGATCCATGTAAGTATATACTATGAGTATATACTATAAGGGATGAAGAAGTGATATGTGTGAAAAATGTGAAAACCATGGGAGAGTTTTGTATGGTATATATCGTACCTCAGCAGTTGTCGGGTATGTCTTTTGGGATTTCTCTTGAGCAACCATCTTAAAACCTTTAGCTTTTCCTATCTTGTTTCCGTGTGGGTGATTTGAGGTATATAATAAGGAGAAACAAGATGAGATAATGAATGTCTTTTTTCTCCACAAGACACTCCTTCAAGTACAAGTGATATGAGAGGGGACCAGAACAAGCAATTAAATTGAGTGTGTGAGATCAATAAGTAAGACGATATATCTTTATATAAGGAATTTAAAGGTGGTGGGGTGTGTATGTGTATGAATTGTTATATTCTCACACTCACTTTCTTTTACATCATTTTTGGACCTCTTTTTTCTTTCTATTTTACTCTTTTGTTTTCCACATATCACTTTTAATTTTTTTTCTCTTTTGTTCGTTCTTTTTTCACACTATTTTGGTGGTGTGTGTATAAGTGTATATATATGCTTTCCTTAACATTAAAAGCAGGGTTTTTTTAGAAGTTATAAAGTTATGTTACATTATTATCAAAAGAGATAATGGTTCCAAAAGGCCAAACTATAACATTTGAAGCATACAATTCCATACAGTAATATGCAAGAATAAAATTAAAAAGTTCATAATTTTCAAAGAAGGCCCAAAAGTAATTGTATAATATTTTTTTAATGGAAAAAGAAATGTGCTAATAATTATTATATCAGCGTTTCCATCATGGGATACCCAAACTCAAATAAAAAGAACTTTTGCAAATGCGTTCTCACGTAGAAAATATTCAAATATTCTTTTTGTTACTTCTAAACACGACAAAGCTATGTTGCAAAAAGAAAAGGAAAAAACACTAAAATATACATATACTAGATTGGCCTAAATCAATTCGTGAATTTAGAACAAATAAGCCACATTATTGAGGAGCATTGGTAGACCAATCTAGTATTATGTATATATTTTAAAGGTAGACCAATCTCAAGTGAATAATAACACAATAGATGGGATCATATATATATTAAGCAAAATATATTAACGAGAGTATAGAAATACTAACTCATTACAACATATTATAACATAAAATCTTAAAAGTATATTCCCTCAAGAATGTGCGACTTTTGCAAAGAGTAAGAGCACAAATGCTCTTTGTCTAGTGTAAGGATTCATAACCATGTTTTGGTAATGTGGAAGGACATTCTACCTATCGATGTTACTTAGGAAATGGGGTTGAGTTTTTTTTTTCCTTTATCTTTTTCGGTCTTAGCCCTCTAGTTTTTATGAAACGAGCCTAGTAATTCTAAGTTTGATCGGGAGATAAATAAAGTAAAATAATAGTTAATCTCTTTTTGGCATAATATTTGGTTAGACGACTTCCTCTTAGTCATTTCTTTATATTTTAAAGATTTAACTGATTGAATACTCTTTTATTTTTATAATCACTCTTTAGATTTTAAAGATTCTATCAGATTGAAAACTCTTTTGTTTAGACAAGCAAAATATATAGAGTTGAAGGAGTACTCTAACTCATATAAAGCAAAAATGACATAAATATAGAGTAGAACGGGTACTCTAACTCATACATGAAGCAAAGAGTCTATACACTTAATTAAAGCAAATCAAAAAGACAACATAAAATAACTTGAATGTCAATTGGAAAAACTATAGCCCTTTTCCCTCCCTTGAGAGATATCAAACCCCATGAAATAACTTTTATATGTTCAACCACATCCTTGCAAGTCACCTTCCCTTCAAAATGATATCATTTTGGTGGATAGAAAATGAATCTTTCTATTCTTCTTGCTCATAAAGGATATCCAAATTGAGTAAAGTGATTTACATCAATAACCTTAAGAGTAATGTTTTTTTGTACGATGAGGTCAAAACAAATAATACAAAGATAAAGGCTATTTTAACCAGAAATTTTTACCCACCCTACCATGTTTTCCATCAAGTACATACATATTTGACAATTTGACCAATCAATTATACAAGAACTCTCTTTAAATTTTTCTTCCTACTAAATAACAGTATTATCCATAACCCTAATTTTCTATAATGTCATTAAAAAAAGGACCTTATTTAAACCGTGCGATATATGTATTTATCAATGGATGCTAAAAGCTCTATTCTTTACTTGTCCTATTTTGTCGTTTTCCCAAATATGTAGAAGCATAGGCATCTTCTCTGCCTCATAAGAAATGCATATATGTTTGTATTACCAGAAATTTCTTGTTCACGTTTAAAAAGAAGCTATTAATTGTGCATGTGAGGAAGGACTATTGCTATATACTGCTACTGAGGCTATGGTTGATGTACGTATTTTGGGGGCTAATACTGCATTCGTCTATATATGTGCTTTGGGAAATAACGAATATATGGCTACTTGCTGGCATTTACAATTTTTGTATTAAAAATTATTGGTATTCTTTAATTTTAGCTCGTTTAATGTTTGTATATTTAGAAAAACTCGCATGGTAAGTATAGCATGTGTGGGAAAAACCATATTTTAAGGGCTTTACATTACATAGTAAAGAAATATTTAAAATTATTAATTGTGTAAATTGTGAAATTTGATTAATAGTTTT
>Ga0315913_1004297_pt1 | contig 17236 bp, 12 predicted proteins | sample MpolsnodulesMG_FD_207736 | JGI IMG/M metagenome (GOLD analysis project Ga0315913, IMG submission 207736) | Medicago polymorpha root nodule microbial communities from Los Angeles, California, United States - small nodules | ecosystem: Host-associated > Plants > Roots > Nodule | place: USA... | reverse complement strand
GGCATACCGGTCATATTAGGAGAAATTGTCCGAGTATAAATAACCGATAGTTAATAACGTTATGTATTATTTGTTCAAATAAATTAATATTTATTATGTTTTTTATTTATCATTTATTTTATTTTAATTATATATAAATGTTGTGCCAAAAAAAAAAAGTCAATCCTGCCAGTCAAAACGGCGGGAACGAAAAAAAAAATTAAAAAAAACCGTCCAATCACGTCAGCCTGTGACGGTTGGACACGTGTCAAGCAGACATTCAGTCCCGCCATTTGAAACGGCGGGAATGGAGAAAAAGACAAAAAAAAAAAACCAAAAATGAAAGTGGGTCATTTTGAAAAAAAAATTTTAAAGGGGGTCAGACTTGAAAAAAATTTTACAAATAGGGTCAGAAAAAAAAAATTATTACATCCATGTTCCAACATCACCGCATGTTGTTGATCCATCATTTCCATACATAGAACTTTTTCCCATCCAAGAATATCTAAGGATGTTCCATAACTTTGAGGAATTAGTTGACTCATGTAGAGTACGTGGCTACAAGTTTCAATCTCTTAATAAAAATTCTAAATGATGAACGTGATCTCCATTACTCATAATATTCAAATCTAATTTGCTTTTAATGTACTAGTAGTGAGTACAACTTTAGTTTATTCAACATTCTATTAATTTGTGACATACCATTTTGATATAATTATTCCTACATGCGTGTGGAAGCCATTAAAGAATTCATATCAATTGTCAATATTGTCAACTCTTGTCCATCATCCAAATCTTGATGCTATGCACGTTCAATATTAGTCCCACAACACACTAAGAAAAAAACAAAGTAATCATTAATTAACATTTGAAAAATAATCATAAAAACAAAATAAAATGTTCAAAGTCAAGGGTGTGAGTTGTGAGTGTCACAATGAAGCTGGCCTTCTTCAATTCTGTTCCCCAAATGCATGTATAAAATGATATATATATATATATATATACACACACACACACACATAATTTGAGTTTGAGTGCTTTAGAATCAATTAATCAAAGACATGGTTAGAGCACGTTTCAAGTTGCATAGTTTGTGCGTTGGTCATGCTAGAACACCTCGTGTTCGAGCATGTTCTGCTTCTTCTTTTGGATCAAAATTTGCAAACAGAACTGAGTTTTCAAGCAACGGAGTTCAAGACTCTGGAAGAGATAACAAAGGGGATGAAAGTGGCAATAAAGTAATGGTTGTTGTGGATTCTAGCTTTGAAGCTAAAGGAGCTCTTGATTGGGCACTCTCACACACTATTCAGAGCCAAGATACTGTTGCTCTTGTTCATGTAGCTAGACCCCTCAAAGAAGGTAAGAAAAAATGATTCTATACTATTTTCGTTTGTAACTTTTTTTCTTTCTGAAATTTTAACGATACTAATGTGAAAAAAGGGCAAAAAAAGGTTTAATTAGTTTTGTTCTATTGGTTCATTTCTAGGCGACGAGTCTGATGTGAAGTTTAATTTGAAGGCTTATCAACTTCTCCTAGACATGAAGAGTATGTGTGAAATGAAGAAACCTGGGGTAAGCTTCAAACATGACTTTGAATTTTAGCCGGGTTACTTAATATTTATAAGTGGGGACGATCCTCACTTAAAAGCCGGTTTTATAGAGGTTGAGTTAAGACTAACCCAAATTCTAAAATATAATGTATTTAAAATTTATTAAGTAGGTTAATGTGAAATATTGCCGAAGACAAAGACTTATTGATTTACTCAAATGGTAGGCTCATCACGGTTCATTCGTAAACAAAATATTCATAAATGATTAATTAAAATAATTTAACATAGATTACACATTCGAAGTTTGAATATATATACATATGCATATGGTAACGTGTGGAGTTTTATGGGTTTCAGGTGCTAGTGAATATAGTATTGCTTGAAGGGGAGGAAAAGGGTGCTGCAATAGTGCAAGAGGCAAAGCAACAAAGGGTGTCTTTATTGGTGGTGGGACAAAGAAAACGTTCTATTTTGTGGTGCTTGATGAGGAAGTGGACAAGAAAGAGAACTAAAAGTGGGGTTGCTGAGTATTGTATACAGAACTCTCCTTGTATGACCATTGCAGTGAGGAGGAAGAATAAAAAACTTGGAGGGTATTTGATTACTACCAAACGTCATAAAAACTTTTGGCTTTTGGCTTAGTATGACTATAATGAAATTTGTTATGGTGTTTGTGGGTTTGTGTCTAATACATAAGTAAGGGTGTATCTCTCTTTTTTTTTTAGAAGAAGGGTGTATCTATCTTAAAATTTGAATATGTTATGCCACAATTAATGTACTTCAAATTGTTAACTAGATTAGTATATTGATATTCCCTTACTAGAATTTTTCGGTCCTTCACTTTGAACGAGCTTTCTTCTGGATAATTACACTTGCTCTTAGAAAACATACACGACATTTACTAGATTTAGATTGTATGTAGTCACAATCTAGTGTAGTCACCTAATGTGTGATATCATTGAATTAAGATTGGATAATCTATATCTCAATATGTATTTTGATTCTTTTTAAATTTAAAATATCACATTTAAATTATGGATTGTCAGATCTTATTCAATAGTCACCGATGTGACTAACGTTGTACTAGATTCTAATAGCACAGAACCCAAATCTCACACTTGCCTGGGATGGGGACTTGATCAATTAAAACACTCAACACTATGTTTGTATTAGTTTGATTTTGAAATGTGTTAAAACATTAAAAATTTTCTTTTTTGGCAAAGTTAGGAGCTACTTCATATGTTGATTTAGTCATTCATTCAATTCCTCCAATCGACCTTCTCCCCCAGCTCAGGATCAACGCGTCGGGAACTTTCTTCCCTAGGCCTTTTTAATTAATTTGTAAATAATAAATCAGGTTTTAGTTCTTCTAAAATTAAACTCCAAAACTAAAATTTTATCGTAGATGCAGTGCCCCAGATGAAAGAGAAAAGAGTTGGAGAATGAAGAGTTTTTTATATGTTTTGGTACATGTCTTAACACTTTAATTTTAAAAGTTGAATGAAATTTATATACTTTCTTCTCTCAAACACTCTTATCTTCTCAAAGCTTTCAAAACCCTTCGACTGTGAAATTGATAGTGACTTTTAAGGGTTACTTTGATTAGAGAAAAATCATTGTAGGTACTATAAGATTTTATAGGGTTTTACAATTGGAGGCAATTGAAACAAAAAAAAAAGAGATAATCTTTCACCGCTTCCAGAGGGAATTTGGGGGGATTTTGTTCTTGAGGTTCACAAGAATTTTGGTGATTGACAAGATTATTATGAATCAAGGGTTTCATTGCTCAAAATCAAGGAATTGCTTATGCTCAACAAATAGGTGGAATCAAAGACTTCTTGAAGTTAAAGAAACAAGGTTTGAAGGAATTGCTTAATCGTTTGAGTACTTTTTCTTTGTTTCTATTTAACTTGTGTTTTGATGGTTTGAGAGTATAATTTGTCAAGAACTTGTTATTATTAACTCTTGGGTTCAAAAATTTCTATATAACTTAAGTGATACAATAAAAGCTTTTTCTATTTTTTTTTAATAGTTGATTTATGTATAGGATTCCATTCAACTCATGGTTGGGAGCCAATGATTGGGTCTGTCTACGAAGATTTTGGATTTACTCAAAATGATCAAATTATATTTGGTCTTGTTTCCACTTTTCCTATCATTTTAGATACAATTTTAAAATACTAGATTTTCCGTTATTTAAATTAAGTATCTCCGTCACTTGTAGTGCTTTATCATTCAATGAATGACTAAAAAAACGATACACTGATCCAATTATAAACTCGGGGTAATGTTTGAATCCAAAAAATAATATTTTTTATCAAATAGTTTAGTGGCTAAACTATGTGAAGAAGTGAAAATCGAGAACTTAAATATCGTCCACTATATTTAAATATTCATGGAGCTACCAACTTAGTTAAAAAAAACTATTTACATGTTTTTTAAATGGAAAATGTTAACTAGTGTCCCAGGGCACTAGTTAAGAAAACTAAATATAGTATAAGTATCTTGGATTTTGTGTAGTCAAAATTTAGAAAGTGTAAAATGTGATGTTTTCAATGTAAATATTTCTTTTTTTTGTTTCCTTAACCAATGTCTCGGGACACTATGTCTCATAAAAAAAAAAACTAGTGTTTCAGGACACTAGTTAACAAGATCCTTATATTTGATTTAAAATACATATTATTTTTTTTCTTCCCGACAGAAGACACATAATTGTTATGATCCAAGAATTTGTTTTTTTTAATAATTTTTTTTACCTGTACTATGTGTTAATTAACTTAAAAGGCGATTGCATCTCAAAAGAGACATCACATGCGATCATGTGGTGGCGTCTCTTGTGTGGGTTTCACTTTCATCACATCGGGTCTTTTGATTTAATTTTATTTGTTTATTCAGAATGAGAAGAGCAATTCTTAGATGGGTACAAATGAAGTCTAGATATGATATGATACGGCTAAAATACTTCAATAAGACATTAAATTTAAACTACATATTAAAACTCAAAATATAAAATATGGACTAAAACTCAAAAACAAAAAAAGTGACGCAAAACCTAGATTAAACAGACATAGAAAAACGATAAGACACAACAATGAAATTGTCTTCACACAACAATCAACAATATCATCGTTCTCAAAAAGAGACACAAAATAGACGGCGACGTCAATAGAAACAAAAATCTAACTAATATTAATAATAAATTCAATAAAAAAAATTAAATTTAAACTACATATTAAAACTCAAAATACAAAATATGGACTAAAACTCAAAAGTAAAAAAATTAACGCAAAACCTAGACCAAACAGACATAGAAAAACGATAAGGCACAACAATGGAATTGTCTTCACACAACAATCAACAATATCATCGTTCTCAAAAAGAGACACAAAATAGACGGCGACACCAATAGAAACATAAATGTAACTAATATTAATAATAAAGAAAGCGACAATTAGTCAATTACATATATGATATATCCTAAATAGAAAACTTTATTACTTACTCAATTACATATATACTAAATATAATAGAAACATCATGTAGTCCGCACATATCGGTTTTCCACTACCTATTGTTCGTATCCCAAATGTATCTGAAAAATATTGGATAATTGTTTTTTTAAAAAATAAAATTTAATATTCGAATACTCTCCTGATACGTATCGGGAAGTATCAGGCAGATATCAGTGTATGATACGTAGGGGATACGGTACGTCATACATTTTGATGTATCTGAGCTTTAGAGGCACAAACTCAAATCAATTTCATTTGGGCACGTATACACAAATGTAAAAAAATTAAAAGATGGGTTATATAGTCACATTGTTAGAATTAATTTTTTACATTTGTGGGTGTGTGCCCAAATATAATTAATTTGGAGTTGTATCCATGTTAGAATTTCTCGAATGAGAATGGTTTGGGTTCTTTAATTAATTTAATCTTTTTTATATAAACAAAATAAAAATTACCATTAAAAGCTCGTAAAGATAATCCATTACCACACCTGCTTAGGTAATTTTGTCCTTTTTACCAGTTGAACTAATAATCCAATTTATCTTAAATTGCTCTTGAGACATCTAACAATTGATCACACACACCTGAAAAAAAATACTTTGAAGGATTGTTAACTACCACTTGTTATCGAACATTAGTTAACTAATGTTCATTACTTTTTAAACTAATTAAACCGATTAAAAAATAAAGTGAACTATAGTTGATTACCAATGAGATACTTTCGGTAATTTGAGGTGTTTGTAAGTGATCTCTAGATGCTTAAATTGCAATATATTTTTAGGATTTCAAAACCCAATTTAATTCTTATAAAAAATTATCAAGTAAATCCATAATATATTTGTCTCATTATAAAAATATCTTCGATTTAATAAAAGAAAATGATGAGTCATCAAATTGTGCGTGAATGAGATTAGTATAGTTTGTCAAGGTACATTTACCTTACAAATGCATTAATTGATTTATTATCACGTCAATTAACGAATACGAAGACACACAAATTGTTATATTAATTGATTGACATGGCCACACATAATTAAATACATTTGTAAAATAATTGTGCAATACAGATCATACCAATTAAAATAAGGAGAATGTTAATCAGTTTCCTAAAGACATTTGTTAAGCATATAAAAACAAACAAGTTTTTATGAAAAAATTGTACAATTATTATTTGATCAAAAGTAACATTTTATATTTCTAATATAAAATTTCTATTTGTAAATTTCGAGTGGAGTGGCCGGGTTCGAACTCACCAAATAATGTCAGCCAACTGAGCTATGCGGGGTATTGACATAATTTGAAACAATTATATATTTTTTCCCTATTAATTAGTTAAATAAAAGAAAACAAACAGCAAGGCATGGTTCCCTTTCTTAGTTTCCTTGATTGAATTGAGAGTTGTGTGACAGAATAGGAATAGACCAAGCCGCAGCTCATCTATCTCTTTCTTTCTTTCTCTAATTATTTATTTAATTTAACTAATTCTCTGGGTCTTTTCTTTTCTTGTATCTCTCATTCATACATTCATAATCATCATCATCACCAACAAAAATAACAGTTTTGAATACTACTGAGATTGATTGAAGCCACATCACGATTTATCAAAAATGCGACGACGGGCTGCCGATTATCGGCGCCCGGTTCGACGGAGGTTATCTTATTGGATCTGCCTTCTCCTCGCTTTCTTCTTCATTCTCGCTTCTGTTCTCTTCATCATTCAACATAATCATCACCAAGATCCGCTTCAATATTCTTTACTCGTAAGTTACCACTTCCTCTCTGCTCGCTCTTTTCTTCTATACTTTACTGTGTCATCGTAAACCCCTTTCTTAAGTCGTGAGATCCCAGTTTTTGTTTTGTTATTTGTTATGTTTGTGATTTAATATTTTAGTTCAGAATCAAAAGGTGTTGATCCTCTCCACTAAGAGATTAGATATAAGCCATTTGATTAAGGCTCTGTTTCGATAAATAGTTTTATTTAATTCCTTATGTATAAGCTATTTCTGTAACAAATTATTAAATTTATTGCTAAGAGGTGCCACTGAGACTTTAGGTCGTAATAGTAACGATGTGTGTTGCTGAATGAGTTGTAGGGGAAATGCGCTATTCCGAGATCTCAATCTACAGATCAAATTTGTTTACTTTTCTTTCTAGTTGGTTTTATTTAGCATGCTAAAACATTGGAGTTTCTGTTTGGGACCTATTGAAGAAGGTAGATAAACAAAAAAGTTTGTACTCTTGTAGTTATGTTAACGAAGACAATGTTCTTCTAGGAAAAACTTGATGACAGGTTTAAAAACATAATGTCTGTTAGTTACATTTTGGCCATTGAAGGAAAAGAGACTGAAGAACAGATATTGTGGGTGAAAATCATTTAGTTTATAATAATTACTAGAATGGGAAACGGATATTGATTACTAGGTTTGGAAGTTGTTCGGTGTTCACTTGTAACTATCACCTGCAAACACCGAATCTTCAAAAGTTGTTTCTATATCTATTTGATTGTCTTTTCAATCATGTTTCTCATGTTCATTTTGAACTATTTCCGGAAATCCAGTTACGTCGCTTTTTTTTTTTTTTTGTTATCTAGCATTATAGTGCTTGTCTCAATTTCCCTTGTCTTCAAACATTTAGTAAAATTTCTAAAACCACGACATGCTTTTTCGAAATGTTTCTTTATAAGTATAGTTCTAATAATACCAATTTGTTTCAGTATGTATAAATGATATAAAAATTTGAATTGCATACTAAGTTTCTGGATGATAGTAGAACAAAAGTTTAGTGATTGGTTGTCATATAGTAGTAGATGTGCCTAGATAATCTGTGAGTGTAAAAGAATGAGTCTCGATTACCGACCGATGCCTTTTGAAAATCTCACAAATACCTATTGAATTAAAGAAAGCTCAAACTCTCAGACAAGTTATCTCCTTATATAAAACACAGTCACTAAAAGAGATATACTCATTGCTATTAATCCTACAATCATTCACACTGCTGTGAGAGTTATGTTTTGCGACCGATATGACTGAATTACGGTCATTATTCTTTAGTTGGTTGGCATAACTTACTGAACATTATGGGAACTTACTGAACAAGTGAATTTCCTTTGCAGGAGAGAAATGCTAGAGTTGACCATTTTGCCAAAGAGAGTTTGAATTTTACTGAAGAAATTTTAAGTGTAACATCATTTTCTCGGCAGTTAGCGCAACAAATGATTCTGGCTAAAGCTTATGTGGTCATTGCCAAAGAACACAATAATCTTCACCTTGCCTGGCAGCTTAGCTCAAAGATCAGAAGTTGCCAGCTTTTGCTTTCAAAAGCTGCCATGTCTGGGGAGCCTGTTACTCTGGAAGAAGCAGAGCCAATTATTAAAAGCCTTACTTCTCTAATTTTTAAGGCACAAGATATCCATTATGACATTGCAACTACAATAGTGACTATGAAATCACATATTCATGCTCTTGAAGAGCGTGCCAATGCAGCAACAGTTCAAAGCGCCGTGTTTGGTCAACTGGCAGCTGAAGCACTACCTAAGAGTCTCCATTGCCTGAATGTGAAACTCGTGTCTGACTGGCTAAAGGTGCCATCACTGCAGGAACTCTCATATGAGAGGAAAAACTCCCCAAGGCTCACAGACAACAATCTATATCATTTCTGCATATTTTCAGATAATGTACTGGCAACATCTGTAGTTGTTAACTCAACCGTCTACAATGCCGATCATCCGAAGCAGTTGGTCTTTCACATTGTCACAAATGGAATCAATTACGGAGCAATGCAAGCATGGTTCCTTAGTAATGACTTTAAAGGAGCTACTGTAGAGGTACAGAACATTGAGGAGTTCCATTGGTTGAATGAATCTTATTCTCCAACTGTCAAACAGCTCCACAATCCTGACTCACGAACCTTCTACTTTGGGCTATATCAAGATGTAAACGCTGAACCAAAAATGCGGAACCCAAAGTATTTGTATTTATTGAATCATCTTCGGTTTTATATCCCTGAGATTTATCCACAACTTGAGAAGGTTGTTTTCCTGGATGATGATCTTGTTGTCCAGAAAGACCTGACCCCTCTTTTCTCACTGGATTTGCATGGGAATGTTAATGGTGCGGTTGAAACTTGTCTTGAAGCATTTCATCGGTATTACAAGTATCTCAACTTCTCAAATTCGATTATAAGCTCGAGGTTTGATCCACAGGCATGCGCATGGGCATTTGGTATGAACGTTTTTGACTTGGTGGCATGGAGGAAGGCCAATGTGACCGCAAGATACCACTATTGGCAGGAGCAAAATGCTGATGGTACACTCTGGAAGTTGGGGACACTTCCTCCTGCTCTTCTGTGTTTTTATGGTTTGACTGAGCCACTAGACAGAAGATGGCATGTTCTAGGATTGGGTTATGACCTAAATATTGACAACCGCCTTATTGAAAGTGCGGCTGTTATTCACTTCAATGGGAATATGAAGCCATGGCTAAAGGTAGCTATAGGCAGGTATAAGCCACTGTGGGACAAGTACATAAATCAAAGTCTCCCTCATCTTCAAGATTGTGTCCTGAGTTGAAATGCACCACTTCTAGATTTCTGATGGATTGTGCAATCTCAGATTATTTTAAACTCTTGATCTGTGGTGATTGCCTTGCAGCAGAGTAAGAGGTAGAAATTTTTGACTGGTAGGGATTTTTTCCTTTACCCTCTCTTTTCTTCTCTTGCTTTTCTTTTAAACCACTATTGAAAGAGAACAAAATGATTTCTTATACAATAGAAAATTGATATGCATTAGGCAAAGAGATGTTGGAAAATCCATTTTTGGCTGGTGGGGATATCTTTTCCCCTTCTGCAAGTAGTAGAATGATTGTTCTTTAGAAAAATTTGTAATAATTTATCAGTTCTTTCAAATAGCAATGTAATCGATTGGAAACAATTTTTTTCTTCTCTTCTTCCTCTTGTTATGAGTTAATGAAATCTTATAGTTACTCCCTGTTGCCAGTTGAACGGATCTTTATTTACTACGCCAAAGCCATCGATATGTCGATTGGGTGTGAAAGTCCTTTTAAGAAATTAACATCATTTGCTTATGTTTGGATTACAATGTTGAGTAATCATTTGAGTAATCAGGAAAACAAGATCAGTCAACGGATTACTCAATCAGAATCCTTAAAAAAGGATTTAAACAAAAAAGGATTCACTGCAGTCAGAATATTATTCAATCAGTCAAATTGAGTAATCATTTGTGAGATGAAGATCAGAAGACTCATAAAAATTATTAGTTTTTTAACTTGATGTACTGAGCTTAAAATATGAACATTCCATTCATCACTTAACGGTTTTGGACTAATGAATGATTGTGATCAATACATACATGATATTGTGATTCCTATTTCTTGCATTTGCAGGAAAGGATCCATAATCCATTTGTCTCTCTCTCTCTCTCTCTCTCTCTCTCTCTCTCTCTCTCTCTCTCTCTCTCTCTCTCTATCTTTCTATCTTTTACTTTTTTCCCTTTTTCACATTTATTTTTCTTCTCACACTCTCTTGTATCCCCTGGAGTGGAGGTCGTAGGGCAGGGTGATCCAATATCAGAAATTTAGAGGTAGGGTGTGAACATCAAAAAGAAATTGATAAGAAAAAGAAAAACAGACATAAAGATGAATTAGGTGAATGAGAAATTTGGAGAGAGATTCAGATCTGGTGGGAAACAAGACAAGGATTAAGGGAAAACCTAAACGTAGGAGAAAGTAAATTACCACAGCAGCAAGACAATGACTGCACATGTTAGCACTTCCAAATCTTCGGTTTTAATCTATACAAGATAATAATAACATAATCGTGTAGACTTTATCAACTTTATATGTTTTGTTGTCAATTTAATATACCATCTTTTATGCTTTAAGGTAATTTGAAATGCCACTCTTTCTCTTTAGTGGTATCTTTTGTTCTTAATTACTCTGGTACATGACTAATTAATCAGACATAATTAGAGAGTTCTTTAACTTTATTGTGGCAGGTGGTTCTTACTCTCGAGTAGGACAATCTCATTAAAAAAATGAAAGTGGTTCTGTCACGCATTTGAAGTTTAAGTGGTTAGGAATTGTGGAAGAAAGCGGTTTTCTATACCTTTAAGTCAATGTCTTAGTCTATTCAAATTAATCTTGTTATGTGGCATCATTACCAAATCAAGTTATTTTAACCAGTGGTTCGAGAAATAAAACGACAGATAATTACAACACGCAACGCAATGAATGAATTATAATTTATAACATACAAAGAATGAATACTGTTCGCCTCCAAATGGAAAAGGCAAGTATACTACCGTGAACTTTATAATGTACATAAGAGTATTCAACTTCTCTTTGCCTAAAAGAAATAGTTGCCACTAGGGATTATGTTCATTACACAAAAGAAATAGTTTCATTGATATAATTTTGTGTGTATATAGGCACATATTTTAAAATAAGTGACATTTTAAACATTGATTTATATGACAAACTATACTAGTAAGCAAGGTCATGTAAAATGAGACCCTAAAGAGTCCACATGTCTTTACTCAACCGATAAAATGTTAAAATTGTTAGGTTAGACGTCATAAACGATGTTCGAATCCTGACTCCTCTACTTATGTGTGCGAGTTTTAATGACTATTGTCATTTCGTCTACCTACAAATAGCTAAATATGAGGCCTTATAGAAGATTATGCGCACGAACCAAACAACAATATGTATGTTCACAATCAAATAAATTTCCTTACGATATAACCATACATGAATCATCAACATAAAATGTCATAACAAAATTAAGTTTGAAAATCATAAAGGTCTAAAAATCACTCAATTATAGCATCTGACCAAATTGCAACTTCAGAATACCCATCTTCAGTAGCACAAGCTCTAAACATTCCTGGTGTATTATAAGGCATTGCAACTTCTCCAGCAGCAGACACAGCAACCAAACCAACAGTGCCCATTGGTATGCGCTCGTGTACAACGCAATCAGCAGCTTCCTTTAGAGAAAGACCTTTGAATTCCATAATTGCAGCCACATCTCTTGCTACTGTCCCGCGTATTAGTGCTTCGCCTATCCCTGTTGCAGAAACTGCACATAATTCATTGGCATATGTTCCAGCACCTATGATTGGCGTGTCGCCAATTCGACCAACCATTTTGTTCACTAATCCACCAGTTGATGTTGCTGAAGCTAGATTTCCGTTGCTATCAACAGCTACACATCCAACAGTTCCAAGTTGACTATCACCATTAGCAAATGGTGTTTCTGTTTCACTCTTGGTAGTATCATTTTGGATTGGTTGCGTATAATCAATCTATATATTTGTGAAGAATATAAGTTATTCAATATGATAGGAGAAGGGAAAAAACACATTAGGTGACTAATGTAACATAAATATGCTACCAGTACTATGAAAGTTATATACCTGGACCCTATCTGCTTCTTTTGCCTGATTTAGCCTTTCAATATTTTCTGGAGTAATGAAATGGCTTGTATCTACAGTCTCTACCCCCTGCAAAATTAGGATATATGACCATGAATGAAAATGAGCCATAAACTACGATCATTATTTAGAAATCCACCAGCAATTCAAGGTGACTAGTTTCTTCATGATGAATTCCACATGTATGCTCCTTCTCAGAAACCTATGTATTTCTATATGCATTCTTTCTGCACTTAGAGGTCCAAGTTATTACGTAACCATTGCAAAGCAATCGCAATCAAGGCCACATGAGCCACGTTTGATTGATCACATCTCAACAATACCAAGTATCTTAACGCAACTGCAACCACTATCGTGATTGAAAATATTGGTTATACAATAACGTTGTTATGTTATATTAAAGTTTTGTTTGGATAAATAACTTAATTGAGCGCTTATAACATAAACGTGTATCAATAAATGCTTATGTACAAGTAAGTCATTTCTACAACAAGAAATAACATAAAGTCAAACAGTTTCCATATATGATATCCTCGAGAGCTTATGGAAATAAGAACATCTTATGAACATGTCGTAAATTATTTCTATAAGTCCCCACAAACAGTATCCAAAATGATTATGTTAGGGAATAAACTTAAATAAGTGAATCCAAACATGTCCTACACGTGAAAACTTAGAAAATGAGATTGGAAAAGAAATAAACCAACTTGTTGTCTAGCAAAATCCTCGGCACCATCAAAAGCCAAATAAATATGAGGAGTATTATCCATAACCAAACGAGCCAAAGAAACAGCATTGACGACAGTGCTAAGACCAGAAACAGCACCACATTTCATAGTATTTCCATCCATAATAGAAGCTTCCATTTCAACCGTGCCTTTGTTGGTGAGAACAGAACCTCTACCAGCATTGAAGTGTGGAATATTCTCCAACTCACGAACCTATGAACAATGAATATTATGAGAATCACATTCAAAACAGAAGAAAGTTCAAATAGACGGTAGGATTAGACCTCTCAGTTAATTGTTCCTTAGACCGGATAACCAAGTTTTCATAAAAGAAAGTGATATATATTATGGTTGTGATGAATACATACAACAAGTTCAACAACGTCTAGAGGGGCCATGTTGGATTTGAGAGCTTTGACACCAATTTGGAGGCAGTGACGGAGAGCTTCTTCGCGTGGCTGACGGGCTTCCAGTGGAAGTGAACATGGAACGCCGGCGCCGCCATGTAGTGCTACTGCCCAGCCCATCAGTTTGTTTTTTCTGATTCTGATTTCTGACTCACAACAACTCTCTGGCTCGCTTGCTCAAATTTCAATTATAATGTATGTGTTTTGAATAATCTACGTTTAAATGATTGTTAAACAGAAATGCAAATCGTTTATGTCACATGTTAGTTCAGATTTTAGTATTTTAACGTATTTCAAATATAATAATTTAACGTTGACTGTAAGACAAAACAAAACAACCAACTTTCTATTTTTAACGTTTTCTTCATATGGTATGCAACTATGCATTGCAAATTGCAAATAATTAACAAAAGGAGATCTATATCTATATGAAATGGGACACAAGTCACAAGAAAACTACCTAACAACCCTCTCATTACTTGATATACAAATCCCAAAAAATGTCATCAAAAATAATATTTTTAAACCAATGACGATCCTAAGGTTTTTGGTGTCATAGATGAATCAATAAGTTTGTGTCTTTTTAATTATCTAAATGTCTTTCTTCTTACTTTTTTTTTTTGCAAAAGATTCTTTCTTAAATAAGGTTCTCTAAAAAAATTTTGAAGTTTAACAGAATGGAAGTGGTTCGGTCATGCGTGGTTTTCTACACCTTTAAGTCAATGTCTTAGTCTATTCAAATTAATCTTATTATATGTCATCATTACTAAGTCGAGTTATTTTAACAGGTGGTTAGAGAAATAAAAATCAACGACAGATAATTACAACACGTAACGCAATTAATTATTTACATACAAGGAATGAATACTGCTCCCCTCAAAATGGAAAGGGCAAAATTAATTGTTGGAGTATTCAACTTCTCTTTGCCTAAAAGATATACAATCATCTTCTATTACTACATATTGAAAGTGAAACTTGTGAGTAGGAATTCTGTTCATTTCTCAAAAGAAATAGTTTCATTGATTCAATTTTGTTTGTATATAGGCACAAACTATACTAGCAAGCAGGGTAATGTAAAATGAGGCCCTAAAGAACACTATACGCAGGGACCAAACAACGATATGTACCTTGACAATCAAATAGATTTCCTTATAATATAATCATACATGAATCATCAACAAAAATGTCATAGTAAAATTAAGTTTGGAAATCATAAAGGTCTAAAATTCACTCAATTTTAGTATCTGGCCAAATTGCAACCTCAGAGTACCCGTCTTCAGTAGCACAAGCTCTAAACATTCCTGTTGTATTATAAGGCATTGCAACTTCTCCAGCAGCAGACACAGCAACCAAACCAACAGTACCCTTTGGTGTGCGCTCATGTACAACACAATCCGCAGCTTCCTTTAGAGAAAGACCTTTGAATTCCATCATTGCAGCCACATCTCTTGCTACTGTCCCGCGAATTATTGCTTCGCCTTTTCCGGTTGCAGAAACTGCACATAATTCATTGGCATATGTTCCAGCACCTATGAGTGGCGTGTCGCCAATTCGACCAACCATTTTGTTCACTAATCCACCGGTTGATGTTGCAGAAGCTAGATTTCCATTACTATCAACAGCTACACATCCAACGGTTCCGAGTTGACAATCACCATTCGCAACTGGTGTTTCTGTTTCACTCTTGGTAGTATCATTTTGGATTGGTTGGGTATAATCAATCTATATATTTGTGAAAAATATAAGTTACTCAATATCATAGGAGAAGGGAAAAAATACATTAGGTGATTAATATCACATAAGTATGCTACTAGTACTATGAAAGGTATATACCTGGACCCTATTTGCTTCTTTTGCCTGATTTAGCCTTTCAATATTTTCTGGAGTAATGAAATGGCTTGTATCTACAGTCTCAACCCCCTGCAAAATAAGGCTACATGATCATAAATGAAAATGAGCCACAAACTATGATCATTATTTACAAATTCACCAGTAATTCAAGGTGACTGGTTTTTCATAATGAAATCCACATATATCCTCCTTGTCATAAATTTTATTCAAACAAAGCCTATTGAATAATGGACTTCTCTAACGATATTTATTTTTCACAAGGTATCAAACTTGAAACATATGTATTTCTATATACATTCTTTCTGCATTTAGAGGTCGGGGTTTTTATGTCTCTGTGACGTCGCAATTAAGGCCACATGAGCCACATTTGACTAATCGCATTTGCAACAATATCAAGTTCCACAATGCGATTGCAACCATTATCGTGATTGAAAACACAGGTCATATTAAAGTTTTGTTTGGATGAATAACTTAATTGAGCGCTTATAACATAAACGTGTATCAATAAATGCTTATGTACAAGTCCTTTCTACAATAAGAAATAACACTAAAGTCAAACTGTTTACATATAAGCTATCCTTGAGAGCTTATGGAAATAAGCTGAAATCATCTTATGAGCTTGTCACAAATTATTTCTATAAGTTCTCACAAACAATATCTAAAATGATTACGTCAGTAAGTAAACTCAAATAATAAATCAATCCAAACATGTCTTAAATGCAGAAACTTGAAAATGAGTTGAGAAAAGAAATAAACCAACTTGTTGTCTTGCAAAATCCTCAGCTCCATCAAAAGCCAAATAAATATGAGGCGTATTGTCCATAACCAATCGAGCCAAAGAAACAGCATTAACAACAGTGGTAAGACCAGAAACAGCACCACAATTCATAGTATTTCCATCCATTATAGAAGCTTCCATTTCAACCGTGCCTTTATTGGTAAGAACAGAACCTCTACCAGCATTGAAGTGTGGAATATTCTCCAATTCACGAACCTATGAACAATGATTATTATAAGAATCACATTCAAAACAGAAGAAAGCTATGAAACATGGATACATACACGACGACGACACCGGATACGACAGGAACAGTGACACGCCTACACCGATAATATTAATATGAGAAAATCACATAATTCAATGTTGTATTGTGAATGAATACATACAACAAGCTCAACGACGTCTAGAGGGGCCATGTTGGATTTGAGAGCTTTGACACCAATTTGGAGGCAGTGACGGAGAGCTTCTTCACGTGGTTGACGACGTTCCGGTGGAAGTGAATATGGGATGTCGCCGGCGCCGCCGTGCAGAGCTATTGCCCAACCCATCAGTTGCTTTTTTCTGATTTCTGATTCACACAACTCTCTCACTCGCTTGCTCAATTTTCAATGATGTATGTAAGTAGCTGTCACATATTCAGATTTTAATTATTTAACGCAAACTATAGCAAAACGACCAACTTTGTTTATTTTTTTTTAACGTTTTCTTCGTATAGTATGCATTGCAAATTGCAAACAATTAGTAACAAAAATGGATCTATGTCACTATGTGAAATTTCTAGACAGGTGTGTATAAACTTTGAAAATGTCATCAAAAATTAGTTTTTAAGCTCACTAGAATGATCATGAAGGAGAACGGTTAAAAAACTATTTGAGACAGGGCTGTTTGGTTCGAGAGTTTTGGAGGGGAGGGGAGAGGAGATTTTTAATTTGAAGTGTTTGGTTCAATTTTTAGAAGGGGAGGGGAGGGAAGGGGAGG
>Ga0315913_1004295_pt1 | contig 17242 bp, 6 predicted proteins | sample MpolsnodulesMG_FD_207736 | JGI IMG/M metagenome (GOLD analysis project Ga0315913, IMG submission 207736) | Medicago polymorpha root nodule microbial communities from Los Angeles, California, United States - small nodules | ecosystem: Host-associated > Plants > Roots > Nodule | place: USA... | reverse complement strand
CCTATATTTCTCTCCCCCAAAGTCTTTCCTTCCTCCCCTCCAAACTCCTAAACAAAGCCTAAGTCTTTCTGGTACCCATTGTGCTTAAAGGACTTCCTTAGTTTACTTAATATATTCAATTTTGGATTTTTTTAAACAAAAAAAGGTTTATCGTGGAGATTCTCACTGAGATTTGTGTGTATTTGCATATCATATATCAAATAATTGACTCTTTCCAAAACATTCACTACCTCATAAATCCTTTGAGCAATCCATAATATAAAGAAGGAAATCATTATTAATGGAAGCATATTGAGTATTATTGGCAATAGCCTTTAGTGTAAGCTTTCAAACAAGTCATAGAAACGAGTCCCACATCGACACGGTCTAAAAAGTTGAGAGACAGATTCTTTATAAATATTAAGTGTGACAAGGAAACCTTACGATCGAACTTGGTCATGTTTGTAAAATAATTCAAGATCTATCCAAATAGTTAGGATTGTAGAAACTTGGAGATAAAATTTAAATTTATCTCAAGGTTCTCAAAATCCAAAGTATTTGAAATAGATCTAAATACATTTCATAAATTTTTAATTTTAATATTGAAAGGTAGAAAATTCTAAAACCAATCATCTTAAGTATTCAGATGCGTGTGATATGGATCGATAGAAAATTCTAAAACAAATCATTGCAAGTATTCAAATGTGTGTGGCATGGATGAAGATATGGATCACTTAATTTTGGTCCTTTTTTTCAAATTGGTTAGAGATGTCGTGACTCACGGTACAATTACGTACCATCTCTTGCATTTTGGTGGTCTAGGCGGTTTTCCGAAGCACGTTCGATTGGCAACGAATATTATTTGGTTTTCTATTGCGTTTGTAATTTGGAAAGAAAGAAATGAGCATATATTTCAGCAAAAAGAGGAATAATTGAAAACGTCGTCTGAAAATATTAAGTTTCGTTCGTTTTAGTGGTTGAAATCGAGATATGTTACATTCAATTACCAATTTTGAAGGTCTATTCCTCTTCATTGTTTGTCTGTTGTTACATAGCTTGCTCCTTTCTTTGTTTCTTACGGTCATATTTTGACCTTGTAATGTAACTTTCCTTAAAGTCTCTTCTTATACACCTTGTGCTCGAAGGAATTCTTTAGTTTGCTTAAAAAAAAAAGTTTATTGTGCAGATTATCGCTGAGCTTTGTGTGTATTTGCATGTCATCAAGCAAATAATTGACTATTTCCAAATCATTCACTACATCAGAAATCCTTTGAGCAATCCATGAGAAACATTTTATCTTCATCCCTATCCTTCTAATTGATCTAACTTGTTAAATATTTTTGTTAGCGACTCTAGAGTTTCATTTGTAATAGTTGCCGTATCGTGAGAGTTTTAATTTTTTATCCTTTGAATTTTGATGGGTGATGCTATCAATAAAATTTGTCATTTCAAAAAAAAAATTTAGTCACTTTTACTTAAAATCAATTCAATCAAAATCAATTTTAGTCACCGCATAACCAAACACATGCTAAGTGCAGTGGCACGTTGTGTATTGGCAATGGCCTTCAGTGCAAGCTTGCTGGTTAGAATGGATGTGAAGTTAGCGTTTTTTTTTTTTAAATAACAAATCAATCCTTTTAGATACCATAAACTGTATTTTATTTTAAACTAATACAGGGTGTGGTGTTATGAAGATAGACTCCTATAAATTTAATGAATCACATAAAACCTTTTAAGTTAATATCTTTTCAGAGCATAAATATGTAAAGTATATAGTTTTCATTTTTATACATGATATACCGAAATGGTTGTATATTTTCTATGAAAGTCAAATATATACATTCAATGTTACCATACTAACTAACTAAATCACCGTTTAGCTATCTATGGTTTAATTTCTTGTTGATTCAAAACTTAGATCACTCCAATAAAATGTTAAGATAATAGGTGTTACTTTCAGCTTCAATCATTTGAGTATTAAAAAATACTAGTTTTCAAACCATTTTTAATCTGATCATCTTCATCTTTTTGAAAAAAAAATCTGATCATCATCATTGACTCAGTACATAACTAATCAATTAGACAAATTACTTACCAATAATGTTTAGCCACAACTCATGAATGTTAGCACTAAAATATGTCTTATTATGAATCAAATAAAAAATATTGTCACAGGGGTTGAATTGAAAACACCCAAAGGTTTCCAACTATGGGGCATATAGGCAATTCATTGTATGGTATAAAATATAAATTGTTTTTTTGTACTAAGTGTTAGAGAGCAACACCTTAGCAATATGCAATACAAAGAATGAAAATATTAAATATCACCCCATCTTGTACCCTGGATAACTGAAAAATGTTGATCTGCTCCATACCTACAAAGCCCGAAGTGTTATTTATATAATCAGTGAATTTAGCTCTTTCATATTGTATTATATAACATAACATAGCTGAACACAATTGAAAAGTGCAATAGTTAAAATCCTTAGTTAGAGCAAGAGGTAAATGGCTACAATTTAGAATGGAAGATTAGGAGGATTAGAGAAGAAGTTGTAAATAGTATCAAAGATGGAATAGAATAATGTAGCTGTAAAGAAGAGTAAATAAAGATATAAAGAGGGAAACCATTATTAATGGAAGCACATTGAGTGTTATTGGCAATAGCCTTTAGTGTATGCTTTCCAACAAACCATAGAAAGGTGTCCCACATCGACACTGTCTAAAAAGTTAAGAGGCAGATTCTTTATAAATAAAAAGTATGACAACGAAACCATACAATCTACCTTGGTTATGTTTGTAAAATAATTCAAGATCAATTTAAATAGTTAGGATTGTAGAAACTTTGAGATAAAATTTAAATTTATTTTAAGGTTGAGATAAAATTTAAATTTATTTTAAGGTTCTCTATTTCCTAAGTATTTGAAATAGATCTAAATACAATTGTTAAATTTTTAATTTTAATATCGAAAAGTAGAAAATTCTAAAACAAATCATCTTAAGTGTTCAAATGTGTATGGCATGAATAAAGACATGATCACTTAATTTTGGCCCTGTTTCAAGTTGGTTAGAGATGCGGTGACTTAGGTGGTGTTAGACAGTAATTTCAACATGCTCATTTAATGTGGTCAATATTAGTTGATAAGACGTAAGTCAAGAATGCAAGTTTGTCGAAGACAAACATTTAATGTTGAGGCGGGAATAATTTGAATTCAAATACAGCAGTTCCCTCTTATGGAAGACGTGGGAGACAAGCGGTTATTCGATGGAAGAAGTGGGGCTCGTGGGAGTTTTAGCTTTTTTCAGTTATTTTTCTATGTATAAATAAGAGTTTTTCATAGGAAAAACGGGTCGCAAATAATTTATAGAAATTCTAAGCACTCGAAGTACTGGCATCTAGAGAAAAGAGTCATATAAAATGTATGTAATCTGATTTGTCGAACCACTTTTCCTTTAATGCAATGCAATTTACCTTTTCTTTAAGTTTCTGCGTTTTAAACTTTTAGCTTTTACTTGCATTTACTGCGTTTTCTTTTGTTTTATCCTTTTTTTCTGTCGAAAGACACCACACATATTCGTCTTGTTCATAAAGCAACCTATGAATTTGATGAATGCACGCTCATTTTTTTTGAAAAACATTGCACAACATGTCCTAGAATTTCTAGTTTGATCATGCTTGTAATAACCAAAACCAGCCCTTCTTATTTACCAAAAACACCGGTAAACAAATTGGGACGGCGAGTGGGACCCTATTTGTGTAATTTTTGAAAATAACTTATGTAATTTTTCAAATATTTTTCTAACTTTTCTGTGAAAACTGTTTTCTGAAAATTAACAACTATTTTTAGTAAATAGATTCTTGTGCAACAGTGTCCTTGATGCGATGCGTCTGTTGCACAAGAATTATCTGCTGCTACACGGGCTTATCTTTCATAAATAGATTCAAGGACTAGGTGGAGGATCTTAATATGATGTGTTACCACGAGGATTGAGAATATAAAGAATAAATACTCAAATCTATTGTATACTAGATGCTGACTTACACATTTGTGTGGGCAGATGAGTAATGTAGAGTTTGGGAGAATAGTTTTTCATTTTTATACATGATATATCGAAATGGCCGTATATTTTCTATGAAAGTCAAATATATACATTCAATGTTACCATACTCACTAAATCACCGTTTAGCTATCTATGGTTTAATTTAATTTCTTGTTGATAAACAATGCATAGTTGCATACCAAGAAGTGCTCATATTCATCGAAAAAGGTAGAAAATGACTCAAACTATTCTTTATGTTCAATTTCTACAACTTTCATTTGTAGTAGTAATTTTAGAAAAATGACCACACAAAAAAAAAAAAAAAAGAGAGAGAGAGAAGATATTTGAACTTGACCTTAAGGGTTCCATGAGATACTTGCAGTTCACATTCAGTAACTTCTGATTTGGATCATTCTTCAGGATTAGAAACACATGTACACACATAAAATGGTATCTAAGAAAACCAAATTATATGGTATAAATTGTTTTTTCTATTAAATGTTAAAAAGAAAACCTTAGCACTCTGTAGTGCAATTACCTTGAGTCTTCTTTTCAATGTTACCATTTGGATGACTGAAAAATAGATTGATCTTCTCCATACCTACAAAGCCTGCAGTGTTATCTAAATAATAAGTGATTTTTAGATTTTTCATATTATAGTAGCTCAATACAATTGGAAAGTGCAAGAGTTATAAACGATCCCACATCGACAGTCTAAAATATTGAGAAGGGAGATTCACTATAAATATACAGTGTGACTAGTCTTAATACCAACTTGGTACTGTCCGTCACAGCATCAGTGAAATATGTCTATTGATGATCTATTCAATTAGTTACTTTTGTTGAAGAAGGCGCTAAAAAAAAAAAATTAGGGTCGTCGTCATCAGCAAGAGCAAGTAATTAAATAGATCTAATGCATTTCATAATTTTTTTAATATTCTTTCAAAAATGTTAATGTTAATTCATTAGATATTTTAAAAGAAATAATTTTGCATTGACATACATATTCTCTTGACTTTTGAAATATTAAATGCATGAATTTGAAGACAATATTATTATGTTAAGTTTCTTAACATGTTGGACATGTTAGCATTTGTCTAATAAAAAAAATGGAAAGGTATACTAAAATAAAATTCCATTGTTTGGATAGTCATTAAAAGGATAGGATGGAATGGAACTCAATGGCATGTATTCCATCACATTCCATCACTTACTCTCATTTTGATTACCCTCCAATTTAGATGGAATGGGATGGAATCTTCACATAGTTTACAAATATATCTCTATCTTCTCTACATTAATTATATATCTTTTTTTTAAGGGAATTATATATATCTTATTAATCTATATGTTCGACAGATTGTAAAAAAAAAAATCCATATGTTCGACATCAGTTATATTTTTTTCTTCGTTGTATATATATGCAGTATGTTTGGTTGGTTCATAATTACAAAAATTATCTTTGTGGCCTCTTCTTTCAATTTTTCTTATCGTCGTAAGTGACAGTTCACTAACTTGCATAGTTTTTTTTTTTTTGAATAAACTAACTTGCATAGTTTTTTTATTCTTTTAAAAAAATTATTATAATTATATGCTATGTAATCATTTTAATAGAAGGGTAAAATTGGAATAAAAAGTTATAACTCATTCTATTCCGTTAATTTTCCAAACAATGGAAAGGTAAATTTATTCCGCTCCGTCGTAGAATACACAAACAATGGAATGGACTCCCTACTCCATTCCATTATGTTCCGCTCCATTCCGTTCCACTCTGTTATCTTCCATCAATCCAAGCAGAGCCTTAGTATAATTACTAAGCGTGCTAAATTTTATGATAAAAATTGATTTACTGTATCTTTATTAACTGTTTTTATTTAGATAGTTAAATGAGATACAATAAATAAAAATATATTAGTGAGGAATAAAAATGATTAATGCAAGCACCAAAAAAAAAAAATGATTAATGCTTTATTTTATACCATCTTGACTGCTTAGCCTACATGTTATAATGGAAAGATACGACTCTAATCCAACAAACAGACAGTGAATTTTAAACACAAAGTATGTCTTCCACGCCATAATTGGTGAGAAAAAACAACTTAAGAACTAGAATTGTACCTTTTTTTTATTTATTTTGATACAGTTAAAACAGACAGTTCATATTAGAAATCTAGTACATACCACATTGAAATTTAGGTCGTAGGATGTTGATAAGATATTGTCCTAATAAGATAAGGTGAAGCCATTATCTGCACTGTACACTAGAATCTCATCCTAACCAGGATACCAAATAAGATAAGGTGTTGAAGAATGTCATGGTCAAAACTGACTTAAAACTAAATGAAAGGTAAACATACAAGCCCTCATTGAACACAACAGGACATGAGAAACCCGTTAAGTTATAGAGCTCTAGGCATTAATCAATCAAGTCTTCCTTGCTAAAATTATAACTCAAATGAATCAGTATTGTGTTGTCAGTTCAATGCTGATTCACAAAGATCACAAGGTTTACTCATCTGTCCTTTGACGTTTAGGGGCTTGAGGGCTATCTTCATTTTCATTTTGCTCAAGATCCTTAGAAGCTTGTTCAGATTTGGAGGTATCCAGCTTCTCAACTGCTTCCAGCGAGCTTTCCTCAACTGTGGTACTACCATTAGCTTGATCAGGTCCTGACTTGCAATGGTCCATTTTGGATGCTTCCAATTCATTTTTGGTAGGAGAGTCTTTCATGGTGTCAGAAGACACTCCAGATGGATTCTCAATGGCTGACGATGATGCCTTAAATGGTTCAACACCAGATTTGCATTGCTTCTCAAACATCATCTGGAGGTACCTGCCTTGCTCTTCTATTCGCAACTGTAGATTTCTTTGAATCTAACACAAAAAGGGGAAGAGTTATAGGAGGAACAAGTGAAATGCCTTGGACAGTTCATGCATGTGACATGACAGATGCAACATAACCCCAAATGCCATATGCATAAAGCTTCATATCAAATAATATTACGGAAATTAATTCCATGACCCAAGAAGAAAACAAACAAATCCTAATCAGTATAGCCAAAAATGTCCGGATTCCAAAAGGGGAAAAAAGAAAGTATTCAAGGCTTAGATATTTTACAAAAAAAAAAACTTGAAGAGGATAGATCATTCTCTTTTCCAAGTCAAGAAATGGACATCACCTATAAATTAACATGTTGTGTATGGTTAGTATCTGATTTTTAATTCGTATTCCACAGCGAAGAGAGACGGCCAAATTTCAATTGATAAGTGCAAAAAGAGAATTAACATCAGCTACCTTTGCTCTGAGGTACGACGAGTATCTACGATGATACATGACACTAATCTAACAATTGCAAAGATGTTCATAATTTTGCAATGCATGTTAATCTTATCATATATTAAACTGTAAAGATGCTCCCAGATTAAGTGACATTTTACTTTTTCAATAAAAGATTATTTTAGTTTTAGTTATTCCCCCAAATAAATGCAATGTGCATCACTCTCAAATCATTATATTTCACCATGCATTTAGGATAGTAGTTAATAAGGATGATTTAGAAAAATTGTTACGCTCGTCCACTTATTTATTGCTTTTATAGATCCTTCTGAAAAAACCTTAAACACCACTTAATACGGGACAGAGGGAGCATAATCTTGCCACTGAGACACTGCATTTAGACAACTACCCATTTTTTTATTAAAAAATGAACAAAAGTAAATAATAATATTAACCACTTCCTATACAGGCTAGTTACATTCCAATTTCCTTGAATTTCTTCACTAAGCTCATAAACACCAGTTGAAGTACATAATCCTAGCAAATCCTAAATAGTTTATTCACGCTAATTTCATTAAGTTATAGATTAAAAGTTTCTAAAACTCATGGCAATTGCAACAGAAATAGAGCTTGCTTACAAGTCTTAAATTCACATTTCTAATCTTTTAACAATCAAATGAACATATCAGAAGAAAATTCACAAAAAGAATAAATTCAAACCTCAAGCTGTTCATGCAACCGTTTCTGGACCTCCATCTGCAGCCGTAGAGCTTCTGTGATCTCAATACCACTGTCAACGATGGAATGGTAAAGTCAGCATAACAATAACTCTATTCATGCATGTGCATGTCTATGCACGAAATATGACCAAAAGCTTACATAGAGACATCCAATATTAAATCTGCACTTTTGCATTGCTCTAAAAAAGTACCTTCCTGATCCATATAACTGAGAACCTTGCTCTAGATGGATTATCCTAAAATCCTACTTCTCTAGCATTTTATTCATATATTCAATCTTGAAAATATCCATAATTTTTTGTTTATTTGTTAGCTTATCAGATTAAGAGATGATATATGCATAATTGGAAGATGGTGGGTAAGATTTCCTATTTTCTTTTTGTTAATCTTGATACCTGAATCAGTATCTTTCATAATGTCAGCAGATGAGATAACTTTACAGCGCTAATTATCTATACATGTCAGTGTTGTGCACGTTAGTGACTTAGTTCACTATCTAGAATAATATTACTAACTAGGATAATGGACATGCAACTTTTTCCCTCCAACAAAACAAATGACCGACATCAATGATGAATGGAAAATGTTTGTCCACATGTCATGTTTCAAAAGCTATATTCTCCTTTACCTTTAGATTGATTAGATTAGATGTTGGTAATAGCTCAGGAACAATATATGAAATATTTAGGATTTGACTCCTCTAAAGTAGGGTGCAATTTACTCATCTAACCCACAACAACACAACCAAATATTTTCCCTCCCCAAAAAAAAAAACACAGCTAAATATTTTAGCTGCTGTTGCAAAGTTATAACCGCTGATTGGAAAATTAATGGTCTAGATATTAACAACTTTATTGTTTTTTTTTGTGCACATACATATACTTTATCATAATCTTTTATTTATTTCTAATCAACAGGTATCACTCTAGAGGAGTCAAATTCAAATATTTCAAATTTGGAGAATATTTGTATTGGCAAAGTCATATTAGAGAACCAAAAAGTTGTATAAGAAATTGATGAATCAGTAGTCCTAGAAATACAACAATACATAACAAAATAGAGGTTAGCAATTAGCATCAAATAAAAGTCTATAATTTACTTACGTTTTCAAATCTAGAGATGAAATGTCTTCAATGGGGCTTAGTTTTTTCTCTCCAGCTCCTGCCAACAGTATTTAACAAATTGTAAATCGTGTGATTACACAAAGAAGTAGCATTACTCTATATTTCTAGGAAGATAATAAAGACACTCTACTTAGAGACATCAAATGCAGAAAACCAGGTCAATAATAGAGTTCACAGTTAAGTCTCATAATATCTCCAATATGCAAATCTGATAAAAGATTACAATGAAGGAAATTATAGTTAATACTTAACTAATTATTTGAAAATCCAAAACTCTTTCATTCTATTCGGATTTCATATAAAGAGATGATTTACATTTAGTAACTTCACAACTAATTACGCAGAATGTACGAAAAATTCCATGGAAACTTGCATCTTAAATGGTTTCCTCTTACATGAGGACGGTGAAGGGACAAAGAAAGGAAGAAATGTCTTCACAAAACAGATAACCAAAATACTGTATACAAAGGGCTAAGAGCCATAGACAACAATTTAAGACTTCACACACTTGCACCATTCAAATACTTTTTTACATGGGTTCTTATGTTCGAAAAGCATACTTGACATAAATTCCAAGTTTCTTGGTATGGAACGAAGTAAGTTTCCAATTAACAGGAAATTCTACAGTAAACTTTACAGGTCATAGTTCATACTTCAATAAGTTATTTAATAACCAACGGTCACCTCATCCTAAGTCCTAACTGATATGCAAAAACTTGTCCATACAAAAGGCATGTATAATACAATGCATATCTTATGTACCTTCAGATGACTCTGGTCTATATCTAGCTGTCCTGTATTTCTGCATTTCATGAGGCAACTTATTTGAATATAAAATATTCAAGGAAACAATCCTTGGAAGATAAAGCAAATGGTACATACCTGTAAGTGGCTTTTAACATGATATATAGTCAATCCTTCAACTTTCATGAGCTTCAACACACCCTTAGGGGTAGCTCCTGCAGAAAGAAGCACGTAAAAAATAATTGAGGCAGAAGTTTAACGAATTAAGACCTTACTTTGGAGTGAGAAAGAGAAATTGGCATACTTTCACTCCCACCAAGTTGGTTGACAGCCTCCACAAATGCTTCGTGAAGCTCAGGAGTCCAACGCATCCGTGGCTTGCCTGTTGCAGAATTTGCTGAGGAAGATGGAGCGACACCAACATGGTTTTCTCCAGATAGAGCTGGAAGTTGTCGGTGGTCTTGAGATTGGTGTCCTGCTGGAAATTGTGAAGATGACTTTGAAATGGATTCCACCGCCTAAAGAAACAAAATGAGTTCCCAACATGTTCCTTAAATAAATTGCTATTCATTTACTCTGCAAGCTAATACTGATTTGAGTAATGAAAACCTTAACCTTTGGCTCAAGATCTTGAATATTATCAGCAAGAAGATCATTCCAATTAGAAGTCAGAGTATCGTCATCACTGATTAGCTGGTCAGCCCACTCCTGCCAATCATTTCGCTTAGAAAATTCCTCGGTGGCCATCATATTGCAGGCACCGCTCTCTACTTGGTTATTATCAATTGAGGCATTTGCAGAGAAATCAAGAAAACTAGGCAGGGGATCTGCATGCCATGAAGCACTGTTTCCATTGGAATAATGTGTTGATGTTGTAGAAGGTACCGGTCCATTATTTGAAGAATACGGTAATGGCACCGAAGCCATGTTACTCAATGACTGTGACATAAAATGAGCACTTCTAGAGTGTTTTTCATGAGGTGAAAGGGATGAGTGATGAAGATCGGTTGAATATCCAGGGGAAGATGAAAACATATGCCCAACTGCTCCACTGGAACTTATATGACTTGAATGATTAAAAGTTTTTGTCTTAAGATCTTTTTCCAAATAAGTCGGCTGCGAATCAGAAAATCGGGGGTATGTCTCCTCTAGGGGTGTTGGATGGACAGACAACGATGAAGGAAGTGCTCCAGACATCCCTATGTTATTCAGTTGCTGGGCACTTGATCTTTCAATTGAGAAAGCAGGACGAGCTTCCATTACTTCCCTAAATTGTTAATTGAAAAAGATAAAGGTATTATCAGCTGTCTAGTCAACTAATAAAAGTTGAGATTCACATTATCTCTCAGATGGCAATGCTTACCAGCGAAATACTACAAAGGTCGCTTTTTGTTCTTGATGCCCAAACCAGACAAGTTGTCATCAATCTACAAACTTGTGAAAGAAAAATGACTGTTTAGTTTAGTATTGAAAATTAACCAAAGGAAAGAAGCTCACTTTTCTGAAGATCATAAAATCCCGTCACAACGGTAAAGACTATATGAATAAAATGACAAGCTTGAAAACAAGCTAAACTTGATAGAATGAAAATGTTAACGTCATAAAAACTTTACACCGTTATAGCTGTTGGTCAGAAACCTCAAAATTTCATATAAGGTAAATATACAATGCTTAGACAACCCCACTTAGTGGGATAAGGCTAAGTTGTTGTAAATATACAATGCCGTTTATTGCAATTTTTGTCCAGAAATACATAACAATCCCTTTATTTTCAAATCAAGTAGTAAGCACAATCAGAGATATGAAAAACAGTTCAAAAGGTTTGTATACAAGCATCAAATGCAAGTTCATACTCCAGGAAGCAAAAAACATCATTTTATTTTACTTCCCCCATTTTTACATTAAAACAAAATTAAAAAAAAAATGGTCAGATACAAATATTTTTCCTTAGTTAATAATTCATTCAAAAAATAAATAAATAAACACAAAAAAATCATGAAAAAGCAATTGACACTCCATGATCAAATCTTAACATGATATACCTATCAACATGCAAAATATAAATAAATTAAACATCAAATAGCAAAGAAAAAAAATGAACATAAAAACAAATAACGAATGAAATCGACAAGAATCATCAACAAAAAAAAGGGGAAACACATGAAGAAATCGATTATGAGGTGAATAATCGAATAGTTACCTGAAAAAGGAGAATTTCACAGGAAAATGAAGAATTGAAAGTACCGTCACCGGGAAAAGGGAAGTGAATTGGATTTGAGGGAGTGGAACGGTGACGAACGGATGCGCTTTGCACCTTCTTTTGGTTATGGACCAAATCCCTTACTTCATATCCTACGCACCATCGCAGCGCGTGAGAGTTACTCTCGGTTACGAAACAAACACTCACCAGCGTGTAAGAGTTTTCTGTGATTGATTTCTAACACAAAAATATCTAACGGTGTGCATGCACGTGACAGGTTTCTATTTGCACCACATGATTAGGAAAAATGTTCTTTCCTTTTACCTCAATGGGTAAAATTATAAAGTTTACAAATCAAAACTAAACAAAACTTTTTATAGTTTTTTTTAAGGAAAAAAACTTTATTTAATTAAAAGTTAATTTTTTATTTAAAACTCATTCAGAAATGTGCCAATGTCAATAATACTAGCGTGGATAACTTTATTTCAGTATGAAGCCCAAGAGGACGTCGCATCTATTTATGTATTTTTTTAGATGATGTTTATTATTATGTGTATATAACAATAAATTCCCATATTATATCTCAACATCATATATTTGTATATTATTGAGTGTCGACATCTTTCATGTGGAGATAAAACAATCACTTGAAAAGATAGGGAAAAAAACAATACAAGTATATTGTTTGTGTCAATAAAAATATTTTCCAATAAAATACGACTTGTTCCCCAAAGACTTAAATATAACCTTCTTTTAGAAAAATATATTTTATTTACATCTTTAATTTTAAGTTTATTATTTGTTAGAAAAGCAACTAGTAAAAGAAGATTAAATTAAAAAAAAACAAAAGACAATAAACATGATTATTATTTGTTCACATAGTCAAATCAATTGTATATACTTATATGGCTAAAATAGTTATGGTTTCATATATTTATTGAGTGAATAGAGTTTCAATATTACGGTTCTTCATCTCGCACAAAGCGTACAAAAGAGAATCACTTAAAATAAGTACAAGGTCAATATGGCGGTGTATTAACATCAAACACCGCAAGAAAAATCAAAATAACAAGAAGATTAAAGCACAAGGACCATACAAGACAAAGGATGCAACCACCGGTCGTGATAGATAAAAACAAAAACATGCATATTTGCCTGTTACCATTGGAAAGATAGCAACTTCACTTTGTCTAATATGGTACGAGCTTCTGAAGCCTTATTACTAAAAATGTGATTATTCCTCTCCTTCCGCGCCTACCCAAGCACCGCCCACATCCTCCCAACCGCGCATACCCATCTCCTCCATCGTCACCACCTATTTTCAGCCAAATCAAAAAGGCGATGGGATATAGTTACAATAATACTTCTTTATGTTGTAATTTATTTCAGAGCACAAAGTAGTTCTAGTGTAAAAATAATTATTTTTTTGGCTAAATTGCATTTTTGGTCCCTTAACTATTTAGGTAGTATCGTTTTGGTCCCTTAATTAAAATTCAATTTATTTTGGTTTCTTAACTTCTCTCTGTTATACATTTTGGTCATTTCTGTTAGTTTTAATTCAAAAACGTTAGGTTTTCTTCTAGAATTTTTCTGGGATTCTTATTGTTGAAGGTTGATGGAGATGATATGAAGATGAAAAAAATGAGAAGAAGATGAATAAAACCTAACGTTTTTGAATTAAAACTAACGGAAATGACCAAAATGTGTAACGGGAAGAAGTTAAGGGACCAAAATAAATCGAATTTTAATTAAGGAACCAAAATAAATCGAATTTTAATTAAGGGACCAAAATAAATCGAATTTTAATTAAAGGACCAAAACGATACTACCTAAATAGTTAAGGGACAAAAATGCAATTTAGTTTTAATTTTATAATTGTAAAATCATTGTTACCTCTCACATCTAAACAGGTATTTTATCTGATTATCAACTAATTTTTTAATAAATAATTATGTACTGCTTTTGATTCATGTGAGTGGTGGGAGCGTAACATTAGTACATTGTTTTCTCCTTGTAATTTGTATTGATTATAACTGCGTCATTTTCTAAGGTGGGGCATTGAGCATCAGCAGTCAACGAAATCCAACAAGGATCCCATCAATATTTTTCTCTTCGTTTTCTCTGCCTCGGAGAAATATGGCCCCTTTTACTGATCAAAATACCGGAGTATTTGACAAGAGATCATAAATAACTCATGAAAAATTTAGAAGTAAAAAAGTATTTTATGAAACCATTGCTTTTTTCTTCTTAGTTTGGTCAACTTGTTTAATGGTTCTCCCGCGCTTAGAATTCACTTTTAACAGTAAATAAGTAGAATGTCCGAACTTAAAACATCGACCCCCTACATTGCTTTTTTGCAGAGGACATTTTAAAAAAATGACTTAAAGTTTCTTTGGGACAATTGAATTAACAATTTGTCAATTTGAAATATTTGGGTGGGGATTTCCGCGTCTATTTCCAGTATTTTCAGAGTTAAGTTTATCTCTATTTATTATTCTTTTCAAAAAAAAATTGGTTGGAGAGATAAATACATAAATATATTTGGAAAAAAACATAAATAATTAATATTGGCAAGACACACTACATATTTTGTGTATTTATGTCTCACCAAATGACATTATCCATTTATTTTAAGCTAATGGAAAAGATCTTAAGTCCTATTTCCACATGTTTGTTATATTGTTAATCGATTTAAATGCCACGAAATTTGTTATAATTCTCTCACATAAAAATGAGAAATTATTGTTTAAATAATAGTTATTTTGGTCTTTGAACGTGTAATAAATAGTCACGATCTAAAATAGTAGCTGATTGTGCATTATTTTAGTCAAAATAGTTTTTACGTTAAAATATTCCGTTAATATTGTCGTATATGTCTTCAATATTCTTAATTATTATCATATTAGTTTCTATAAGTACTTATTTACTGTCATATTAGTCCTTATACAAAAATAGTTAATATCAACATTGAAGGAATACTCTAACGTCAAAGATTATTTTGACTAACGAAATGCATAATTAATCGCTATTTTAAAATTTTGATGCATTATGGGACTATTATAACTACTTTTAAGCATTTCAGAATCAAAATGACTATAACCCCAATTATTGTCCAAAAAAGGAATACTTTGTTGAAAAACAAGTCAGCAAGCATGTGATACACGATCATGCTTTTGTAGGACACAACACAAGTCACTAGACCATGTATATTTTGATGCACATATGATCGGACTAAAAGACAACAAACCAAAAAAGACAAGAAAAAGGAAAGGGAAAATTGTTGCAAGGTTTTGGTTGATGCCTTTGAGTAGTAAAATGTAAATTTGAGTGTTCTTGAAATTGCCTCTCTATCTTTAAATGGACATTGCTCTTCGCTCTAAAAAATTTCTATAATAAATACCAAGTGATGCTTTTAAAAAGTAGTAAAACTCTTTTCTTCCTCATAAAAGTGTATTTGTTTTGATATGGGGCAATAGAGTAATAAAATGCATATAATTACAAACTAAGGCCCCGTTTGGTTTGAGCTTATGAAAAATAGCTTATGTAAATAAATAAGCTTTTATTTTAATTTATAAACTCTCACTAACGAAAATGGTATCTTCATAAACGAGTTTTTCATAAACTACCTTAAAAACTTATAAATAATACATAAAAACTTATTTATTTACATAAACTGTTTTATATAAGCTCTAAAATAAGCTAATCCAAACGGGCCCTAAGTCTTTGATCTCAGATGATCACTGAATTTTTTCTATAACAAATCACTTTTAGTTAGACTTTACTTACTTTGTTGTCGAACTCTATATTATTATAAGAGCCTCTTTCTTTAGAAACCGAGTTAACATAATTTTGTTTGCACATAAACCACCCAAAAAAATGAATATATTGTAACCCTTAGAAAAAGGAGACAATAGCATGATTGTGGCCATGCTATTCTAATAAAATTAAAAGCATATGCTCATACAATGTAGGTAGACAATGAGAAATGCATGTTATTTAGTACATGGAATTGGGTAGTTTGAATGTTCTCTTTGCAATTGTAATCCCTTACTGCTCTAATATTGATCTCTAACAATGCCTTCTTGTTTTGTAGGCCTTTGTTCATCCTAAACTATTGAAGATCCTGAATAATTAGTTCATTATTGCTTCCAAATTAAAGTCCCACCTAAACTTAAGCAAAAATGCAAGCATGAAGAGCAGATTTTGGCTAATATTCTTGAAACAACTTCAAAATAATATTTTATGAGTGGAAATAAAAAAAGAGGAAATTATATACGTCACATATAACCACAATATTAAACCAGTTTCCTCTTATCTTTTTTTACCATAAAGGACAAAAGACCATTTTTGTGCCACTTGGATCCAGTTGTAGCAATTAAACCTACTCCACATCCTAAAAGAAATAGTCTAAATAACATTATTCCAATTCCAACTAGTAAACAACAATGTGAGGTTTTTCATATGAAAAAGATGATTTCAATATCATGAGCTAATGCATTATGTGGACACCTAGTCATAGTCATCATGAATTATATGTAGAACAACATTAATAATTATAGTTTTTTTAGAGGATTAATAATTATAGTTAGATATGCATTATAGTATAATAAAACAGAAAAGTATGCCATTAGGCACTTACCCAAAACCATGCCTCTTTATAACATGGAAATGTGGACAAAAGGGTCTCATGATGAATGTCAAAAATCCAGGAATCTTTGCCTTCACCTTTCAAAGTGCAGCATCCACTCAAATAGAGCCTAAACTCTTCCACGTGCTCCACACTTTCTTGAGGTACAACAATGAACCCCCTTAATATTTGTTTAGTTTAATTATATTGCATGTAACAATTCCAGATTCTAGCACAAAATACTGAAAAAGTGTTTTTTTTGGATTTCCAAACTGTTGTATTTGGATTGTTAAATTCTATTATCTATCAAAGTTGTTACTAGGTTGAGTCACGACCAAGTCGCTCTCTTTAAGACGTTTCGTGGCACTGCCAAAATTGTGCACGATAGACTATCAACCACGCCGCCTCCAGGATAAAACAAGCTCAGCTACAACTGTGCGGTTAACTACTGCACTGTAGAAAACCGTTCGAGATTTACACCTTCAAATATGATACTAAGACCACTCTTTAATA
>Ga0315913_1004292_pt1 | contig 17248 bp, 9 predicted proteins | sample MpolsnodulesMG_FD_207736 | JGI IMG/M metagenome (GOLD analysis project Ga0315913, IMG submission 207736) | Medicago polymorpha root nodule microbial communities from Los Angeles, California, United States - small nodules | ecosystem: Host-associated > Plants > Roots > Nodule | place: USA... | reverse complement strand
AACACGAATAAAAATATGCGTAAAAATAAAGCAACGATCCTGGTTATTAAAATACAAATAAAACTTTTAAAATACGAATGAAAAATTTTAACTGGTCAAAATTCGGGGTATGACAGCGGTTATCTGACATGATGAAAATCAAACTCCAACATACAAAATGTTAGTTTATTGCAACAATTATGCTAAATCCTGATAACCTGTTTAAAAATCGTATCAAAACTACCATTTCCATTGATATCTTGTAATGAATCTATATTCTTCAACATTGATATTAAAATAAACGATTCAAAGTTACCGTAATTTAAAAAAATTATATAGCATTAATACTCCATTGAGTTCATTCTAAATGACTCATGATACATTCATAACCAAAATACACCATAAATATTCAACACACCATCAAGAGAGGCTTGATCATAATACATGTGGATTGCTCGTTGACAAACAATGGCTCAGGATGAAGCCAAATTTGTTTACAAATTGCACACCCTAAAACTTTAATGTGATAAAGAACGAAAAGTTAGCTCCAAAGTTCGGTGCACCAAGCCTGATGAACGACCCAGCTGTAACCTTACGGCATAGACAAAATTGCTTCCAATCACCCTCGAACCTGTAATGCGGTTCCTTGGAAGGCACAAACAAAACGCTGCATTTCCAAATCCCCCCGTAATCATCAGTCATGGATATTAACTTTGTGTTTCTTGGCATAACAGATTCTATAACAGAGTCATATGAAAGGGTCTGAAAAAATTAATCGAAAGCATCAATGATACGCATCTTAACAACCATGACACAAATATACATATATAATTAATTAATGTACAATATTTTATAAAAGCACAACACCATACCATAAAGCCTTTGTCTGCTTCAACGACGCTCAACCATTTGGAGAAACTAAAATTAAAGTTAGTGAGGTCATGTCTATAAGGGAGAATTGGCTTGGCAATGTATAAGGATGCTACAGAGGATGGAAACATATCATGGTCTAACTTGCACGACATTGGAGGGACGTGATGCGGGTATTTGATCTCCTCACCATAACGATCCTTCACTTGAATTACAAAGCGTGAAGCCTGGACATTAACCAAGGTCACCATACCACCATGCTGAAGGTCATAAAGGTTCTTAAGTTGAAGCCAACCCCCAGAAAAACAAACACCGCCATCCTTCTGTTCAACCAGCACTTCAATTTCGTTATAGGCAGGATCATTCAACACAACGAATCTTCCCAATTCAGACCCCATTGTCTCCACCATAAGGGTTGGCAGCCTTACGTGTTCCTGATACATCAGCAAATGCGAGTAAGTTTGCATCTGCACATATATAACATGAATCTCGCTCAAATGATAAATGAATCCTCAACCTGTGACTAAGCGAATTACCTGTCTGGGGTTAAACTCCACTGTGAAAGTGCACCATTTCAGTGCAGCTGTTGAAAAAAGACTTTCATCATCTAATATCCCCAACCAATCAACATCAGCTGCAATTCAAGTGTGAAGCAGATAAATAAGTTTGATATAAAAACAAATACAGAGATAAAAACGACGCAGATGGTTCTGAAAGGAGCATAACCTTTGAGACTATACAAAGCAGCTTTTGTCTGCTTTACCATGTCGTATGCCATCGCAATAAGTTATAAAGTTGGGACAGGAAATTCAATTAACGGAATAGCTTTGCTAATAAACAACACTATATATAACATATTATCAATGTCACTGGGAATAACAATTAGCACATACTATTCAATTTGGCACAAATACCACGAAATGCAATGAATGGAAAACTGAAGGATCAAGTGTGTTTATTACTAATTAACATTTATATCCAACTGTACAACCATTAAGGCAAATGTAAACCAACAGACATTATAGCATTTACACTGTAACTTATGATTGATGTGGCAGAAACTTCAAGAATGTTGCAGAGCAAACGAATAGTCACAGCCATAGTGATAAACAAATGGAGATAAATAAGTTAAAAAGTGGCTATACAGCTGTACAGTTTTAATGATTTCATTGATCTAAAATCAACATCTGAATATGGATCATCAATGGATATATGCGGCTGTTGGAGGTCCGCAACAAAATTATCTCATTTTACGGTGACTTGCCGTTCAACGATTACAATACTTTTAGACTAAAATTTCGGTGATTCTACAACTGAATATTAAAATCTAATAAGAGGTGCGAGAAATATAACACCGGTAAACGTTAACTGAATAAGAGGTGCGAGAAAATTTTGTGAATCCACAACTTTCAAATGTATTGTAATTATATAGCATTCATCTGTCCTCAAATAGAATGGACATAAACTACGAAGTGTGTGTCGCTATTTTCCAAAGAGCTTATAATGGCTATGACTGCCCATGATATATGTGATGGTAAAAGGTGTTTGCTGCATTTTAACACATTCGAACTATAAGGACTAAGTAAATAATAATATAAGGACTATGTACTGTATTGGACAGAAGACGCATACTTTAAAACAGAATCAACCTTATATTTAATTGGAGTTTGTAATATTGTTCAATACGCAATATACAAAAAACATCAGACAAAATAAACCAATAATTGTCCAATCCCAAAACAACTTAGCGACGAATCACAATACAGTAAATAGTTTCATTTGATCCAACTCCAGGGGCTCCAATCACAACCCTATCACCGTCCTTAAGTCCTCTGGCTTTGACCATTTTGTTCCAACCGGAGCATATCAAAAAACGCGCATCTGTGCCCGGTACAAACTGGATAGTGCAATTCCACTGATTCCCATGTTCATCAACCAACTTTATGGAAGTGGAGCTTGTATCAAGACACATGATAGAAAAACCAACGTAAGCATGTACCTTCGAAAAAGACAAAATGAGATGAAATATTAGTAAAGAGCAAATCGTAAGAAGATAATAATTTGCACTATACATTTATCGAATATTACCAATACTCCTTCATTAATCTCATCCAACTCGAGCCTCTTCTCATATGTGTGTTGAAAGTTAAGCTCATCATGCGCAAATGGACCAGGCACAACATTGAAAAGGGTGACAGGGATAGCATTCCTATCAACCAAAAATTCCATTGGGGGTGAAAACTCGGGACAACGGAGCTTCTTGCCAAACCTGTCCATTAATCTTATGTTGAACCTTCCTTCACCAACATAAACGATCGTCACCCAAGCACCAAGTGATAGCTTGTAAAAATCAGAGAGCGCACCCCATCCCCTCGTGAGGTAGATTCCTTGGTTGTTCCTCTCAACCAATACTTCAAACGTATTTTCTTTACGATCTACCATAGTCACGTACTGCCCGATCTGGTCCCCAAAATCATGCTTAAACATCATGGGAAGCATAACAGAAGCCTGCAAAAAGCATAAAAATGAAGACGATATAACATTATTGAAAAAACGAACCACCCCTACGATGAAAATGACTGAAATCAACTCACACAGTCAACATCATGCTCAATCATATATGTTCTGTATTTCAGCCTAAGCTTGTTGATCCTCCTGTCCATGTCGTTTGTTGGATTAGGAATCATTGGATCTGCAGTAACATGATACAAAAATGTTCAAAATCGTACCATGAAGATCTTATAATACAAATATAATCCATAATCAGAAAAAAGTAACACATGCCTATCAAATCTTGGTATGATATAACAGTGCGTATGACATTGTCTCCCATGGCGAATGGAACGAAGGGGAAACGATTAGAAGACAGAAAGATTATCTAAATTTATATATGCATATAGCACATTCAATTGGAAACTGTTTCATTGGAAAAACCACAACATTCAATGCATGTCATAAAGGAATACGAAGAGTCTCTAGTATTTATTCAGAATACCTAGTTATCAGTCTCGGAATTGGGAAGACATATGTAAGGGTTCAGCGGCTTATGGTATAGTGTGAGGGATTTGAATTTTGAATTTGACATTAAATGAGTTACTAAACACAGATTTCCCGCTCAAATGTTAGGTTTAGGGTTTGCAAATTTTGTTTACATTGTAGCTTAGGATTATATAATAAGGATGAAGCTAATAAAGCCTCATCTCATGAAAGGAAAGAAAATAAAGATTATTGTGCAAGGGAGAGATAAGAAGATATAGACAATGACTCAGTGATGAACAATTGATAGAAAGATAGAACAGGTTAATACAGGAAGATATTGAAAGGAATGGTTGTTTGTGAAATAAGGAAAAAAGAGAGTGTTGGGAAATATTCATACATGGCTTGCTGTTTCTCTCCATACATTATTATAATAAAAATTTAACTACTTTGGAACTACTTTATGTTAGTATTCCTAAATCAAAATTTAACTACTTTTAAACTATTTGATGTTAGTATTCCTAAATCAAAATTTAACTACTTTGGAACTATTTTATGTTAGTATTCCTAATACTCCATCCTTCATTTATTTCATAAAGCATTTAATGGAAATAGTTAAGTAAGTTTTTCCCTTAAATACGAACAAGGATTATTTGGTAAATTTAACTTGTGTTTTACATAAATTATAGAAAATAGTTGCACTTAATTAACTTTTTTAATCACCATGAATTTTTATGTTTCCTTGTTGTAATAATGATCGAAGGGAGTATACTAGTATAATACAAGTGCTTCATCGGTTGCTAAATATAAGAGAGTGTTAGCTCAATAAAAGATTTCAATTAAATACATCAATTCTTATTTACTCAACTTTCTCTTTCGTTTAAGACCGAAGGGAGTAGCTACTAGTGAGGGTTTTCACATTAAACCACTATGATAAAAATAAAATTAAAAAAAAAACTTTTTACAAGTATAAAGAAAAAAAGGAGCATTTCGGTGAAAATTAATTAAAAATAATTAGATATAAGAAGTATCACAAATGATTGAATGGTGGATTCATATCCAACAAAATTATAAAGTACGAGAATATTCACCAATAAAAAATTTGATAAGTATTTTTAATCTCCTAAATTGTAACTTTAATTGAAGGAATCCATGATCGGGGATGATATAGATATACAATGTGAATATGAGAAGTGACAGTGAAGAGAGCGGGAATAGTAGTACCTCTTCTTCTAAAGATGAAATGAAAGACGAAATCGTCGATATGTATCAAATGTTGCGGGAAGGAGATCCAGGGAAGAGTTGAGAGAGAACCAGAGCTGTAAAATTTGCAGAGAATTGGAAGGGAGCAAGAGGATACTTTTAATGAAGCTTCTGTTTGAAGAAGTGAAGAGAAGAAGCTCATGTAGAATTGAATTGAGAAGCTCGCCACGTCCTAGTGGCGGATCTAGGACCCTGAGTTAGGGGGTGTTGTCCTTTTAATGTAATTAATAATCATAATATATAAATAAAAAATATTATATGTCATTTAGCCAATTGATTGAGGCAAAGTGGTTAATAAACTTGATCTTAAGATAAATCATTCGAAACAATCTAAGTTTGATTCGTGAAGGAATGATTCTTTGTCAGACTTTATACTTACCTTGCAAACAAACTTCGAATAATACGAGTCCCTTTCCTCTAAGAACTAGAAGATTAACACTAAGAATTATAGAATTTTTTTCTTTTTCTTTTACCATTTTTACCCTATTAGTTTACTAATTTCTAAAAATACACACATAACGTGTTTGAAATTATAAATTTAATCGTTAGTATGGATGATAAAATTTGAAATAGAAATATCACCAACAATAGACACTTGGCGATTATAATAGTATCTTGAGATGAATAATAAAAGGGAATAAGAGAAAAATAATGAAAAAAAACTAATTCCTAATATGTAAAGGAACATTCGTATTTTATTTTAAGTCACTTTACAAAAAGTATTTATGTTTTATTATAGGGTTAAATAATGTTTTCCCCTTTCCATTTGGACGAATTTTGAAAAGAAAAAAAAACTATGTATTTTTTTTTAAATCCCCCCTTGTCATTCAAAGATTCCATCGAAAACAACATTGATTTCATCCGACTAATTAAATTAATAGACTTGGCATGCTGATTGGGTAAAATAAAAAAATGACAAGATAAAATATGTCTAGTAGCATATGAAAAATGACATTTTAAGTTGGATTTAAAATGTGAGATGGATTTAAAAAAATGAAAAATAAATTTTTTTGCTCAGTAGCATATGTCTAGTCAGATGGAACCAAGATTGTTTTTTAACGAATCTTTAAATGACAAGATAGAATTGTTTAAAAATAATAATTTTATAGGGGGTTTAAAATGCTCGCTCAAATGATAGAGAGAAAAACATTATTTAACTCTTTATTAAAAGTTAAATTTCAATATTAATGAATCATTAATGTTTCTTTTCCAATCATACCATTTATATTTATTAGTCTATCTTTTTTCAATTTTTTCCCCATGTCATTAATAATGGATAATTTTATAAAACCACCTGTAATGTATCTTGTCAATACAATAATATTAATTAGGTTTCTTTTGTCAAGTGGTCTAGTGACTAGAAATTTGGAGGATAATGGGGTGTCTGTGGTTCGAATCTCAGTCCCAACACATATTATACAATGTCTCTATCAATTGAGTCAAGTTGATGGAAACTTTAACTACATTCTTTAATATGTGTGAAAAATGTCAAAAGGAATTAAAATAAAGTACGGAGGTTATGGAGCATGGAATCGAAGATAAAATTGATATCCATTTCCTAGGGCACAATTTTGAGCCTATTGGAAATGTCCATCATGGGAGAGGATCCTCTCCTGTGTAATCCTCTCCAGTTTTCTGATCCCAGCTATTAATTACACTCTCTTTCCATTTTTTATTTTAAAACATATTCTCTCACCTCTTTAATGGATGGTTAGTATGTCACATGAGATAAAAACACTAGAGACAATCCCCTCCCTGTCCATCATAATCAGCTTTGGGCTTGGAGACTAGAGTTCGATTTCGAAATCCTGCAATATTGACATTTGGAGAGTATATTTTATTTTATTTTTATCAAGCCAATAAAATTGCATTAAACAATAAAGGGATAAACCCAATACATACAGAGGTTATATTAAATAATGATAAAAATGTCATCGTGAGCTTAGCTCGGTTGGCATAGACAATGCATAATATATGTAAGGTCCGGGGTTCAAACCTCGACCACAAAAAAAAAAATGGAAAATGAAAACGGAAATAATGATAATAAATGTAAAACAAAAGTCTATCACACCCAGCTTTTTGAAGGCCTATAAATTAAGTTAAAGTTGTTTGGTAATATCTATTTGACCGAATATACAATTTGTCCTTTAACGTAATTTTAGGTAACATCTTTGTCCATTATTTTTTTCCCGATTTAATCATTTATGTTACTATAAAATATCAACATCGTGATTCTTCCTTTATTAAAAAGATTAAAAGTGGAAGAAAAAAAAATCGTAAACAAACTCATATCTTCATCACTTAAATCTGTAAATCCAGATTTCATTGAAATAACCATAAGCAAATTCTAACTCGACACCAAAACAAAAGAAACAGAAGAAAAGTCAAAGAAGAAAGACCGGAAAAAGATGAAGATATGTTTATGTTGATGGAGTGTTGGGTTGATTAATGTGAGAATTTTTTTAAAGAATTAGTTTTTTTTTTAATAAAAAAGTATAACAATGTTGATATTTCATAATATAAAAGATTAAATTAAAAAAATATAAAAACAAAAATGTTACATGAAATTAAATTAAAGAATAAATCGTGTAATTTTTCCTATCAATTTTTTCTTAACATAAAACAAAAGCTTAAGGTAAAAACTTGAGGGTCTAAAAAAATAGTATTAATTACATGAAATGAACATGGTGTTGGATACATTAGGGAAATGAAGGAACTGATATATAAAATAAAATTGGCTTGAATAATAGATAAGTTGAAGTAAACTATCCCGCAAAAAAAATTTAATAAACTGGACCATATGTGAGTAATAATTTTTTTTTTTGATAAAATATGTGAGTAATATATAATTGGAGAGAATTATTAGTAAAATAATAATAAAAAATTGTCATTAGCAGAGTTCGAAGATAGGAGCATGTGTAAATGAAGCGCATAAGTTGGTACAAAGTTCCTTTCAACTCCTTTAATTGAAGCTCCTTTAATTGCATTTTTCTTCTTTAAAAATAAGTGACTTGTTTTAGGAAGAGCTTCTCACAAATATTGTTTGGCCCTGCTTTTTTTTTTTTTGTCAGGTAGCCTAGTGGGTAGAATTTACCTTATAAGGTGAATAAGTGGGGTGTACGGGGTTCGAACCCCGACCCCTACATATAAAGGCAAGCCAAACAAACACTAAGAGTCAACTGATCATGAAAAGTAAAAGTATGTGTCAGTTTTCATAAATGACGTGGGAGGTATTTAAGGTTTAAGGGCAAAACCTTTTAGTCAAAGGTACAAATTAAAAAATTTACGGTGTATAAAATCGCAATCAAAATCGATGGATTTTAACTATTTTAGGATTCTACTATGGATTTGAGTCGTTGAAAGTGAAGAAAGTCGCAAAATCCTGGATTTTAGGATTTAAGTCGGGATTTTGACAACAATGGTTTGAAGGAAAGTTAGTATACAACAATGATTTGAAACTTTCCTTTTGTATGATTTATTTTAAGAAACTTTTAGAACCCATATTTGATTAGTCATGTGCTCTCAATAATGCTTCGATTATTGTCTTTTGCATTCATGTATCTTTCTAGAGAGAGAGAGAGAGAGAGATCATTTAAATTTGATGTTTGAAATGGAAAGATTTTGTTGAGAAACAACAACTGTGTAATTTAATGTACATTGTTTGTGAGTTGGATTGCTAACTATAAATTTTATTAATCTTAGTTAGTAACAATAGTACATTTGCAGATTATGTAGTCATATTTTTGATGGATACCTGAATTTTCTTATCCTAGAAGAAACGTACGATGCTCCTCAAGACTCATAATGCTTCCTTTTCTTTTATTTGCACATGGATAGATGTGTTCAATGGAGTTAATTTTATTATGTGACTTTGATTTCTTTGTTTTTCTATGAAGTTTGGTATTTTTAATGTCAGCTACTCTCTCACCGTAATATTTCTCAACATCTGCATGCTCATCTCCTTCCACAACAATAATTTCATGGCAACAAAACTAGACTCAAAACTCTGGTGCAGCCGTAAATATGATGAATGCATCAATGCTTATGAAGCTACATACCATACCAAAAAATGCAGAAATGGACATTCAGTAAAATTGAAAACAGAAAAAAGACAGCAGAATGAACCAAGTACGTTGAATAATGGTGAAGAATAAAAATTTGTTTTATGTATGGCCTCGGAGACTTTTCTGTAAAATAAATAGGAGATTTGGGTCTTAAAAAAGGTTTGCTGCAAAAATGGACTTGGTTACATCTACATGGATTGATTGTTGGTAAATTAATCTTTCTGTAGTTGTTGTTTCATTTTGTTATTTCATCAAAGACCATAGATAAATGGTGTAGGTTTTTTAGGGAATTGATAATTTTGAGCTTTTTAATTTTATTTTATTGTTCTGCTTGCAGTTAGTTTTAAGTGGAAATTAATAAGTTTTAACAATAATGTCATGGCTTCAATTGGTAGTACTAAGAATTGCACAAATTATAGGTAAAGTGCTTCTCTTTTTGTCTCTTTCACGCATACAATAAAATGAAAAACCATGACATATGCATTTGATAAATTTCAAGTTTGCAATGTTAGGATTTAGCTAAATGGTGTGTTCGGTACATTTTAAGATGATTTATGGGTATCATCAAGGAAGTAACATGAAGGTTAATATAAAGGCTAACCAAAAACCATTCTCTACAATATTTGCATGCACTTCGTTTAGTGCATTTTCCCTTTTTGAGTTTCCGATTTCTCATTTTATTATGGCTAATGCTTTATATTCTATCTCTTATGTGGTTCTAGATTTTTATCTGATATTCCATTCCAGATGTTTGAAAAATGGTTCATTTAATATCATTTTTAGTTATTTCTATTTCCATGAAAATAATGCTAAAAGAACTATCTGATAATTAAACCATATTTGATTATTTTTTTGAACAAGAACCATGTCTTATTATTGACAACAAGAACCAATTAATTGATCAATATAAGAATAAAAGAAAAACAACATTATAATTAATTAACTGATTAATAAAAAAGCTAGTAGGTTATATTCAATGAATAAATAGATTAATTTTAGGTTATAAATGATTTAATACAAAGGAGGGCGCTATAATTTTCTGAATCTTTATGCACAAAATAATTTCGTTTGATAAGTAAAAAAATTACTAAAAAAACATATGTAATGTATATAAAATATTGGGGGCTTTACAAATGTAAATGCAGATTATTAAACTTTCACAATCTTATTAATTAGATGAAATAGCGAAATATTTTGTGGCCTAATAACACAGCGAAAACATGATATATTTTGTTTATATAAATCCTAAATTAATTGACCAACAATTTCCTATGGTTCTTTTTAACCACTAGATGATTTGTAGCTAAAAAACCAATTTTACAAAACAATGACATCTCAATGTTCATAGAATGGATTACCGGATTGGTTATGTTTCCTGCTTCAAGATAACCCTCACATTCTGGAGGTCCAGTACCAGCCCTTCTTAGATCATAGCTTAGATTATTAGGATCCTTAACCAAATCATCCAATGCACTTTGCAATGACATAGTAGTGATGAAACCGTAGCATTCAGTTCCACATATTTTAATAGGTCCACTTGGATGTTCCTTCATTACTTTGCCAATTATATACCATTCAGCCTGTGTCGACTTATCTAGTGCCACCTGCAAGATAGACCTAGAGAGATCAAGATAATTTGCTGCTGAGGTGATGTTTGAATAATCTTTCAAAAGATTCAAACATCTATTGGCATCCTCTTTGGCCTCATTGCATAATGTTTCATACAAGTTCCCACATAGTGTTGGAACAGGAGCATAAAATATAAAGCACAAGCAAAGGATGAACAACAAGGAAGATGATGGTGAGGATTTCATTTTAGTGATGATAATAATGAATAAGAGAACCTTAGATTAGTTTTGTATGTTGGTGTGATACACAACTAAGTCTATATATAGTGTCTTCAAGTATTTGTTAAACCTTTATGAACCCCTCCGAAGGTGGATCTCCTATTTTCGAATGTTTTAATAAAATATTATTTTTATTCTCTTATTTATTATTTTTGGGGAGACTCTTGTTTTTTATTATTATAAATTCCTTTTAAATGGTTTTGATAATATTTTTACATGGAAATGTATTAAATAAAAATGATTTTTTTTAATATCTTTGACAATTTTTAGTATTAAATAAAAATAGAAAAGTTGGATTTCTTGTACATAGAGTAAATAGGTCAAAGAATTTTAATTATTAATAATGTGGCATTATTTTTTTTCTTTTTTTGGTCAAGAGAATGTGGCATTCTTTGATTAAGTGATAAAATTATTATTATTTGACCGAATTAAAGATATTTAACTATATTTGACCAATATATTTATATATTTTTTTTGAGCAATGACCAATATATTTATAAAACATTACTTTTTTGACAAAAATATAAAAAATCAGTTGAAGTTTGAAAAAGGATATATTGTGTCAAATTATATAAATTTATTTTAATTTATACTTTAATTGAACTTTTAGGAAACTATGTTAATTTTTATTATTATTACTTTTCTCCCCTCCACCTATTATAATTTACTCCCTCCTTCTCCATTTATTTTATTACTTTTGTTTCTCATCTCCTATCTCTATTATTTATTATATCATTCCTCTCTTTATTATTTTAATTCACATAAAATATTAATAATCACCAAAACTCTATTTTCTCAACAATTGAAAACCATTTTCTTCCTAAAATTACTGCCTCGTTATTCTTAACACCTACGACCACGAAGTATTTAATTTAATAATATCAAGCATCAATACTAATAATTACAATAATACTAATTTTACCTAGTAATAATATTAATATTATCTTTTGATATTACTCATAATTAATATTAAAAATTGGGGTGTTACAACTCTCCCTCACTTAAAGAATTTTCGCTCTTGAAAATTACCTGAAGGTAACAACCCCATACAAGACTCCCTCGTCCAACTCTCCAGCCTTATGATATACTCTTCTTCGACAGACTATCCTTACCTATTATATTTCTCACTTTAATATCGCATAACTGCCCATCCAAAACATCTCCCACCACTGATTATTACCTCGTCTCATAACTAATCTAAACCATATCCATAATTTTTGTCATAATTCCCTGACTCACGACTAAACTTAGAATATCAAACTGAGAATTCTCGAACGATATTATCATCCTAACTTGCTAGGCACTAATATCAAAACTCATGCTTTTTAATCTTGCAACTTATAACTAGCATAAATCCAATTCCAAAGGTTGTTATTATAACATTTAACCTCTCACTTCAAGGATTAAAACTTCCCCCCTAAAGAAACATATTAGAAGATAAACCACAATTTATCTATCTACCCTATAACCTTTCACTCTTCGCTTCATAATCAGACATGACGACTCTAACAGAACTCAATTGACACAAACATGCATGGAAACATCATCATTAAAACATGTACCCTCGAATCAGTTACCTGAGCCCGAGACATCCGTTCCACTTAAGGCAAATACCTTTCTCCCAGACTTCTCTTTCTTTGGCTTTTGACATTGTGCACTGATATTCCCCAACTCATTACAGTTGTAGCATTTGACAACATTCTTACACTCTGTAGGACGGTGACCCTGTCCTCCACACCTGGAACTTTTCAACCTCGTACTCTCGCATTCAGATGCACAATGACCTACAACACCACAATTAAAACATCTAAGAGGAGCTTGAGTATCTCCCCCACTTGTTTCTTTCCCACCAGCAGCCTCCTGTTTGAACTTTTGCTTCTCTTTATCAACCGAAACTTGGTAAGGTTTACCCCGATCCTGATTCTTACCCTTCTTCTTGATAGCAATCTTGTAATGATTAGTAGTCTCTTTACTATCCTCCTCGTAAATCCTGCAATTATTATCCAATAACGAAAACTGACGGATCTCCAGGTAGCCAATATACAGTTTAATCTCCCGGTGTAGCCCATTCTCGAATTTCACACACTTGGAAACTTCAACCCCACTACATTGTAATGAGGACAAAATCTGGACAGCTCCTCAAACTTTGCCGCATACTCTCTTGCTTCAGCTCGAGGAATTCAATCTCTATCTTGTTGCGAACATCAGCTGGAAAGTATTTTCCCAAAAACTCATTCCTGAATACCTCCCAAGTGATCTCAGTACCCGAAGGTGAGAAAAACACAAGAAAGGGGGGGGAGGTTGAATTGTGTTAGCTTTTTCTTCTCCTAAAACTGAATTCACTGATTAGAAACTGATAGAGTTCAGAGTCTGATGCAATGTTCAAAGTCTAAATGCAGCAGTTAAATAAAGAGAGAGAAAGAAGAAAGACACAAAACAATTATACAGGTTCCTTCCATAATACGGAAGTAGTCCTGTCCCCCTTGCACTTCCAAGGAGGGTTCACTAAAATCAATATCTGATTACAATTGCTCAAGCACCAAAGCAAGAGACTTCAAACTACTCAAGCACAAAAGCAAGAGGTTTCCTATTCTCAAGCATAATTGCAAGAGACTTCATATGCTTAAGCACAAAAGCAAGAGACTTCTAATCAAACAGAATTACAAAGAAAATGTTTGAGGTTGAACACTTGATATACAATCAGTGGTGTTCACAATACAAATCAGATACAGAGTCTTAAGACTCTAGAATTTCTAAGATATGAAAGTTGTTAAGAAATTCTAAGTGAACTTTGATGTGAAACAATTTCAGCAGAGTTTCAGCACTTGTAAAATTGTTGTGATTCTCTTGCAATCTTCAAGTCTTCACTCCTTTATATAGAGGTGTGAAAGAGACATTGTTGATTGCCAACACATTAAAAAGAGTCGTTGTTGAAGCTTGATAATCACCAATGGTCTGTTGCTTGAATTTGTTATTATCTTATGAAGGAACAATTTCAAATCCATTCCATGTATAGAGAATTACCAGCGTAGTCACAGTTGTTGTCTTGTACTATTGCAGACACGAAGAGTGGAATAGTGGAGGTAGTGGTTGTACACTTGTACTATGTCCTTTTCCTGCACCCTTCAGTGGATAAGCATTCAATGCCTTCTAATTCCTTTGAAATAGTCGTTGCTCCAGGCTTCTATACCTTTTGCAATCATATGCATTCAAAATGACAACATATAACTAACTTCAGCTTCCAGTCTTCAGCATCTGATGAACTCCATCTTCTGATGGTTCTTCAAACTCTAATGACGTTAGCTTCTGGTGACAACTTTTGAAGAACAACTTCTGATGTCTTCAGACGCTATCTTCTTCAGACTCTATCTTGCAACATAAGCTTCCTATTTAAAAATTCTATTGCTCTCATTTGTTCTTCCAGAACCTATGCTTGAATAAAAGACATTTAACTTTTTGTCTATGGTCCTACACACTTGAACAAATATTAGCATATCCAATTGACATTTTTTAATACCTTGTTATCATCAAAACTTAAAGGTGATAATGTTAAACACATTTTGTTCCAACAGTACCTACATACTCCAACCTCTGGAAAGTATTCTCCCGCCATTACTTAGCCTCCTCAGTCAACATGTGAGTCCCAAACAACACCTTATGTGCATTAGTGCACACCATCATGTTGTAGATCTTCTCAATTGACAAAAGCCAAATCTGAGCACCCTACGGATCGTACCTCCCCTTGAAAGTAGGCGGGTGATTCTCCTAAAATCTTCCCATTGCTCGGAACTCGTCGTTACCTCTCTACTGATGTTGTTGCTTCCCCTGTAATGCCTCATTAACCTGACCCATTGTTTGTGCCTTTGTCTGTAGGGCATCAGCAAGTGCCTGATCATTTCTTCCTCCAACCATTTCTTATCTGCATCACAAATAATCAAATAATTATTAGAGAGTTAGGCATCTACAATGTTACGCATACATGTCTCCTGAAAGGACACATCAAAGGAATAAAACCTAGGCCGGTTGGATCGACCTGCTATGATACCAACAATGTGACACCCTACAACCCCGATTTTGAATTATTAAATAAAGAATATATATTTAATTATAATAGTTGTTACACATGCTCAACATTAACATCATTTCTCACCTTCGATCTCTATTATTTATTATATCATTCCACTCTTTATTATTTTAATTCACATAAAATTTTAAAAACCACCAAAACTTGATAATGGGGGTAATGGGATAATGATGATGATGATGGAAGCTTGTTCAATCTTTACTTTAGTATTGAATAGTGAATAAATTTTATAGTCGAACATGTGCTCTGATTTGTGACACTAGTCGGGTTTATCATTTGATTTTATTTCTTGGAGTTAAAGTCTTAGAGTTCTTTTTTTAATTTACCTGGGTTCGAAGACTTAATTTGTTTCTTAGACAATGATGAACTATTTCTGCTGCTATTTGAGATTTTTTAATTTTTTTTACGTTAAGAAATGATGTTAATGTTGAGCATGTGTAACACCCGTTATAAATAAATATATATTCTTTTATTTAATAATTCAAAGTCGAGGTCGTAAGGTGTCACAGATATCATTTCTCTATTCTTTCATGTGTACGATATGTTTCGTTGATGTGTGTGTGGATTGGGGGTGCTCGTAGCAGGTGTAGGGTTAACACTCATTAACTTATGGGTGGTTGTTTTCGTCAAAGTAATGTTATTTGGACATAAGTACCACACTTACCAAGTTTTCGGTGAAAAATATTATTTTTATTTCAACCTTTTTTTTTTCTTTCTAAAAAATAATATCTTTTAATATAGAGAATTTTTACAACACAATAACTGAGTTGTGTCGTTAACTAATTTCACAACTACATTAACCACATAAATGTACAATGTCAACCACTTTTGAAATATGAAGTTCATTAACCACTTTGAATACTTCGATGACCACAAAATAGAAGACTTTAAAAACTTCACAAAAAAAAAAAAGTTAACCACTTAGTTTTCATACTTTTAAAAAATGACAAAAGTAGATAGATTTCATAAGCGGTTAACGTCATATATTTTTAGGTTATCGAAGTTGTGAAATTAGTTAATGACACAACTCAATTTTAGTGTTACAAAAATCATCCTTAATGTTCCATCATGTTAATCACATGGATTGCATCCTCCACACACACACACACACACACACACACACACACACACACACACACACACACACACACACACACACACACACACACACACACACACACACACACACACACACACACACACACACAAATTGATGCAATATTAATAAAAATGTTGTAATTTATAATCAAAATAAATATATACTCATTTTATCCATGTGAGCTTAACTCAGTTGGTAGAGACATTGCATTTCATATACAGGGGCCGGGGTTCGTGAGCTCCAGCTACTAGGCTACTTGACCAAAAAAAATAAAAAATATACTCATTTTAAGAGGTTATATCATTTAACACAACATATATTACTAAAGGTTCAATTAAATTATAAATTAAAATAAATTTATATAATTTGACACAAAAAATCCTTTTTCAAACTTCAACTCTTTTTTTATATTTTGTTATAAATATATTCGTCAAACATAGATAGATATCTTTAATTTGGTCAAATAATAATAATTTTATCACTTAATCAAGGAATGCCACATTCTCTTGACCCAAAAAAGAAAAAACAATGCGACATTATTACTAATTAAAATTGTTTGACCTATATGCAAAAGAAATCCACTTTTTCTATTTTTATTTACTACTAAAAATTGTCAAAGATATTAAAAAAAATCATTTTTATTTAATACATTTCCATGTAAAAATATTATCAAAACTATTTAAAAGGAATTTATAATAATAAAAAACAAGAGTCTCCCCAAAAATTCAAAATAATAATAACAATAATAAATAAGAGAATAAAAATAATATTTTATTAAAACTTTCGAAAATAGGAGATCCACCTTCGGAGGGGTTCATAAAGGTTTAACAAATACTTGAAGACACTATATATATAGACTTAGTTGTATATCACACCAACATACAAAACTAATCTAAGGTTCTCTTATTCATTATTATCATCACTAAAATGAAATCCTCACCATCATCATCCTTGTTGTTCATCCTTTGCTTGTGCTTTATATTTTATGCTCCTGTTCCAACACTATGTGGGAACTTGTATGAAACATTATGCAATGAAGCCAAAGAGGATGCCAATAGATGTTTGA
>Ga0315913_1004291_pt1 | contig 17250 bp, 10 predicted proteins | sample MpolsnodulesMG_FD_207736 | JGI IMG/M metagenome (GOLD analysis project Ga0315913, IMG submission 207736) | Medicago polymorpha root nodule microbial communities from Los Angeles, California, United States - small nodules | ecosystem: Host-associated > Plants > Roots > Nodule | place: USA... | reverse complement strand
AAAATATATTTTTAATTAAAAAATTATATATTTAATATAAAATGTACGTTTCAATACAAACTTATTATTTTGTTTAAAAAAAATACAAATTTATTATTTTAAACTTCTTAATATGTGCAAATTTGCATATGATGGAAGCAATTATCTAATAAACACATTTGTGTTTTTCCATAGACACATGTCAAATATAACTTATCGATCATTATAACAGTCGATAGGATTCGTGCGTCGCATACGTCGAAAGTCTAGTAACGCTGTATTTTTAGGAAGTGAGCCGATAATATTGAAGTATTCAATATACATACTTTACTTGTTTGAATTCTTCAACAAACTATTGCATTTTGTTAGGAATAATCAGGGGTTCTTACCAAGGTAGCACTTCCAAGATGAGAATTATAACCCTCTATTAACTGCTCAAAAGAAGCATGTTTCCCAGAGAAGATAATATCACTTTGAGACTTTCAAACAATCTAAACAACATCTTTTCAAACTAAGGTCGAACCTATCCTAAGAAGACGCCTGGTACCTACGCCCTCAAAAATGGCCACCAAACTCACCAGATCCCTAAGTACCACAAGCTTCCAACCTAACCACCAAAAAATAAAATACAAGATAGGAAAAATCAAATTGCAAGAGAACCAAAACATATTTTATTGGATGGAATTATGTTCGTGTACAAATTATTGGATTAAAAAATGGCCAAGGAACCGAAATATATTCATGGCAACATTTTGTATATATAAAAAGGCTTAATTGTATGTTTGATCCCTTATGTTTATTTTAGTTTTCAATTTGGTCCCTTATGTTTTGAAAATTTCAAGTTGGTCCTTTACATTTTAAATGTTTCAAATTGGTCGAACACGTTACTCATATTGGAATAAGTTAGTCCATTCTGCGACATGATATTGAGTTTAATAAAACAAAAAAATTAAAATAATATTTTAAAACTGATTTTCTAAATAAGTTAAGTTTTATCACCATATCGTCAACCCGAATCTTTAACCGTTATGTAACTGAAGGGACTAACTTATTCCAATAGGAGTAACGTTTTGGACCAACTTGAAACTTTTAAAACGTAAGGGACAAGTTGAAACTTTTAAAACATAAGAAACCAACTTGAAAACTAAAATAAACATAAGGGATCAAACATGCAATTAAGAATTATGATTTCTTCCATTGATTTTTTTAGTTACGAGAAGGGTGCTTGAGAGATTGTAGACTACATGGATAAAAACATAAGTTGAAGAAATTAATGTCATATTTGAGTTGCAAATAGTGTTTTAGTTTATAAACGAATCGTCACAATTTCTTCATAAATTGAGTGATGAGAAAGAAACAAAACGAAGGATGGTGGTGATAAAGGTCATATCAGGGAGGAAGGAGAGGAGAAGAAATGACACAAGATTGTGTGTGATGAAGTATATATGCTCTCATTTTGATTTCTAACAAATGTGATCCATTGATTGAATCTAACGGTATTTTCTTTGTGCTTCATCGGTGAGGAAATTAATTAGGTGCTCCACCGGTGATTGACTTAATTGAACCCTCACCCTTTTTTAAATGGTCTTGCTTTTGGAAAAAAAAAAGATCAAAATATGAAATGGGTGTATTAAAGAAAATAGGGGGTGCAGATAGTGACTGGTTTTCCCTTCTCAATATCCAGATTGAGACTGTTTAAAACCCACCTCTCTTTTTTGTAATAACGGCGGTGGTTTCAATTTTATCGTAACTACCGAAAATACCCCTCCAGTTCTGTGATCCATTCAAATCTTCATTTCCAATTCTCGCCATTTTCTATCTGATTTTCTCTCTCCATTCCATTTCTGTTAACCATAGCGCCAACCAACACCACACTCTTCTTCACCCTTCTTCTCTCTCTTTCATGGAGTTTCAGAGACGCCAAGGTCACTGCCTCTCCGAGAGGAAGGGGCAAAAACGTAAGTTAGACGAAGAATTACCGGAAGACCGTCAGATCTCGTCGGTACCGCCTACCGCCGACGAACGTGCGGCACTTCTCGTCGAAGTTGCTAATCAGGTCACCGTTCTCGAGTCTACTTTCACGTGGAATGAAGCCGATCGAGCCGCGGCTAAGCGTGCCACTCATGCGCTAGCCGATCTAGCGAAGAATGGTAAATCTATGTCTCCGATCTTGTTGAATTGCGGTTGAATTGCATGTGTGTGTGTGTGTGTGAATTTACTGGTGATTTTGTTTGCAGAGGAAGTGGTGAATGTGATTGTGGAAGGAGGTGCGATTCCGGCTTTGATTAAGCATCTTCAAGCGCCGCCGGTGACGGATTGCGTTCAGAAGCCGTTGCCGTTTGAGCATGAAGTTGAGAAAGGGAGTGCGTTCGCGTTAGGACTTCTCGCCGTCAAGGTAATTTGATTTTTCTTTCTTTTTCAAATTTGTATGATTCTGGAAAATGAATTGATTGAAGAATTGCTTTATGTTGAATTCAGTTATTTAGTTGAGGAGTAGCAGTGCATCTTCTTCGAAATGTTATTCAATTTAATTTTTGTTATAGCAATATTATGCAAGTGAGTTGTCAGCCATTTGTAGTAGACATGTTAGAAATGAGAAAAAGAAGTTGGCATATTAGAGTGGGAGGAAAAGTAGCTTATTGGAATTTGGCTCTAGTGTTGTTTTGTTTGTTTTATAATTAGAGCACGGCTAGGTAAAAAAAAAAAATGTATATATTTTCATTCTAATATGTTAGTATAAGAGTTTAGCTAAGGAGAGTATAGCATATTATTCCGTTCTGTTTTATTTTTTCTATTAAACAGGACATACTGTATTGAATGATCTATGTTGAATTTTGAGTGTGTCATATTGAATGTTTTTTTTAATCCACAGTTATGTTGTATTCAATCAAGAGGGTGAATGGAAATGTTGTTTTACATCTACATCCACTGTCAGGACTTTCAGTTTTATCTGTTTTGAATGTACTGTTGGTTTGTCATATTTCATTCAAGAGAGGATAAAACAGATCACTAATGCATGTACTTGGGTAAACATAATTTTAAATGAAAATCTGATTTTATAAAATTAATTTCGTAATAATAGAGTCTGAAGTAAAATGATTAATATTTGCATGTCTTTCCCCTGAAAGTTTGTTTGTTGTAAACTTTGGGGTAAATTTTTTAACCCCATACTGATTTTTTTTTCTTTCTTTCTTTTCTTTTCACTTCTAATCAAACATTGGTTTGGAGTCGCAATAATCTTTTCTTTTCTTTTCTGATAACAACTATTTTAACTGAAATCACATCTGATGTGAAGTGAAATTAATTTTGTTACTCTACTTTGTGAAACTAATTACACTAAATCACAGTGATGAGCCAAGGAAGTGACCATATACAGTCATAATGAAATCTGAATGCATTGAACAAAAATTTGAAATACTAAGAAGAATCCATGGTCAATTAACCAAGCAAAAAAATCGAATGAGTTTTTGGATGACCAATTACGAGACAGTAAATTCTTTTAAAATGTTCAATTAAAGTGAATGTCTCATAGGTTTAAATAATAAATTGGGTGGTCTGGTCTGAGACTACGGTGAGGGTGTCTCTTGCTATGGGATTTTAGAGTTCTAAACATTCATGTATGTACGCTATTATGTCAATGACATGATTGATTTTAGCTTTGATTATGAGATGTGAATAGAGTAGAATGTGATTTCCTTTATCAATTCACTTGCCAACATCCTCCATGATGAGGACCGTGTCACTTTTTCACCAGACTTTGTATTATATATATGGCATATATCATATATTCCATTTAACTTTTAGCTGCCCTTTAGAAAAAGATATAATTGTTCAGCTAACATCTTATTTGAAATGCTTTCTACAGCCGGAACATCAACAACTAATTGTGGACAGTGGTGCCTTAACACACCTTGTTGATCTTTTAAAGAGGCATAATAATGGTTTGACTTCTCGTGCCATTAATAGTCTCATTCGTAGGGCTGCAGATGCTGTTACTAATCTCGCACATGAGAATAGCAACATTAAAACCCATGTCAGGTTTGCCTCTCATGCATGATCGTATATTTAGACTGAGTTTGGAATTTTTTTCTTAACATTATATGGATTTTCTGTGTAGGATGGAAGGTGGAATTCCACCACTTGTTCATTTGCTGGAATTTGCTGATACAAAGGTGCAAAGAGCAGCTGCTGGTGCACTGCGAACTCTAGCTTTTAAAAATGATGAAAATAAAATTCAGGTAGGCAGTGGTCATTGTTGAAAGTTGAGTTTTGAATATGATAATTAGTTACATAACATGATGATTTGCCAGATTGTTGAATGTGATGCTCTTCCGACTCTGATTCTAATGCTGCGTTCTGAAGATGCTGCTATTCATTATGAAGCGGTATGGATAAGGAAACTGTAATGATAAATTTTAGGTTTTGCAATAATTTTGAGCTGTCTATATACATCTCTCATTTGGCATATGCAATGAATTGGATTGTATTACAGGTTGGAGTGATCGGAAATCTAGTTCACTCATCTCCTAATATAAAGAAAGAGGTTTTATTTGCAGGTGCTTTACAACCAGTTATTGGATTACTTAGGTATAATATCAGCTCTGGACTCTATTATTGCCGGGTCCATTCTATTGCAATTCCCCTTCCCTCTCCCTGTATCTTGAATTTGTTTTGGCTTTATTTGTTTATATGCCCAATTTTTTTGTTTCTTGACAATAATTTCTGTGATTTATAACTAAATCAACATGTTTCAATTAATGCATTCTAATAATGTTTCTTTTAATAGCTCACGCTGCCCTGAAAGTCAGAGGGAAGCGGCATTGTTACTTGGACAGTTTGCAGCAACTGATTCAGACTGCAAGGTAATGATAAACTTCACAATTGGAAGGGATAACGAAAATTTTTAGTTAGGAGTAATTTTTCAAAATCTCCAAGTCAAACTTTCAAGTTTGGTTCACTTTCTTTTATTGTTTATTTTTGTACTTGTACTTGAGGGGTAAAGAGAGAGTTAAGCTGGGATGAATCCCTCACTCCACTTTTATGGTTGTATCTTGAGTAGTTAAGAGAGATGGAAAGAACAGAATCAACAACATACTTTTTTTTTTGTTGAATAAAACAACTGAACATTAGTTGGGGGTAACTGTTCAACAACTACAATTCCAAGTTTGGTTGTTTTGTATTTTTTACATCTTGCTAAAATAACAACTCCATGGTTCTAGAATAGTTGATTATATAGGTGCTACTCCTGTGATGGTGCATCATACATTATATCTCCTTGCTCACAGTTCTTACCATACGTTCCACCTGGTTTGTTTAGGTTCACATTGTACAGAGAGGTGCTGTCCGACCTTTGATAGAGATGCTTTCGTCTCCTGATGTACAACTTAGAGAAATGTCTGCCTTTGCATTGGGGAGATTGGCCCAGGTTATTTTTTTTTCTTTCCTTGTTTATAATTCAATTGTGTAAGTTGGGAATGTGATTCTCTTTTAGATTCATGGAAACATGTCAGCGTTTTCTTTCCTTCCGTAATAGTTTTTTAGATTTGCAACACATCTTGTACACCTCCATCTTCTCGTTAATTGATGTATCTAGCGGGCTCATACCTAAGAACATAACTCATCTTAGTGCTATACAATGTTTCCATTTAAAGGCAGAGTTCTTTTTAACATATAAACATCCCCTTTGCCATGATTGATATTTTTTTTTTCTTCCAATTTCAGGACACACATAACCAAGCTGGTATTGCACACAATGGTGGTTTAGTGCCACTGCTCAAGCTTCTTGACTCAAAAAATGGGTCTTTGCAACATAATGCTGCTTTTGCTCTTTATGGCCTTGCAGAGAATGAGGTATGCTATAACTGAAAATCCGAATGAAGTGGACATCTTCTGTCTTACAACAACAACCAAGCCTTGTCTCACTAGGCGGGATCGGCTATGTGGATCAAACGATTCCATAATATTATATCACAAGTCATGATATTAGCCAAATGATTGACCTCTAAATCTTAAATGTTTTGGAATTTTGCTTTTTTGGCCCCCCAAAGCGGTTCGGTTTGTAATTCCCGAACGACTTTTGTGTTTATAAGCCCTTCGGGAGATATCTCCCGAACGTTGTTTTATAGGCTTTAAGAGTAAATAGGGGGGCCAAAAGAGCAGTCATCAATGTTTTGCCCAGTTTTTCTTGGCTTTCCTCTGTCTCTAGTGGTTGAGCTTTGCTCCATCATATCTACTCTTCTTTCTATTGAATCTGAAGGACTTCTACACACATTTGTAAGCCACCTATTTTCTACAAATAGGTGCTACTCCAACTCTCTCTCAAATGTTATTTTTCCCAATCCTTATGTCTAGTATTTCCACTCACCCAACACAACATTCTCATCCTTGATACGTTGAGTTTATCCCCGTGTTGGCATTTTACAGCCCATCAACCGTATCATACAACATTGTCAGTCTTATAACTGTTTGACAAAATTTTCCCTTTCACATGAGCTGTATCTTTTTATCACATAAAGATGCGAAGACTTCCTCCATTTCAACCACCCCACTGGGATACAATGATTTACATCTCCACTCTTAAATTTAAATAATGGTTACTTCAAATATAGTAATTAACTATTCCCTTTTTTGTTTTATTTTTCCCTGCAGGATAATGTCTCGGATTTCATTAGGGTAGGTGGAGTTCAAAGACTACAAGAAGGAGAGTTTATTGTTCAAGTAAGTTTTCTCTTTATTCCTAGTTTTAGCTTTTATTTCAGGCTTTCTGCTTTTATCCTTGGATTCCTGTATAAAAGGGAACTAAAATACTTCAAGATTGCATGTGAATAGTTATAGCATTAGGGATCAAACGGGGGAAAATAGATTCTTCTTGGACATATATTGACCTATGTGGATATGGTTTCTATTGCAGGCGACTAAAGATTGTGTTGCCAAGACATTGAAAAGATTAGAGGAGAAGATTCACGGTCGTGTATGACATCATACTAATATTACTTTCTGCATTTTGTTGTAACTAGCATGAGAAATTATTAGAATGCAACTAGTATATCAACTATCAGTTCTATGGGTTGTTGTGTTCAAACTTGTAATCCGTCAATTTTCTTCTTATAGGTGTTGAACCATCTGTTATATCTTATGCGAGTTTCAGAAAGGGGTTTTCAAAGGCGAATTGCGTTGGTTCTTGCACATCTTTGCCCTGCAGATGATCAAAGAAGAATTTTTATTGAACACCATGGTAAACGCAGCTTCGTAAAATACTTTCATGGGTTTGATTACTGTTGTTTCATGCTATACAAATTCCTTTTTGTACTTGTTATATTTCAAAGTTAAGCATCTTTCCATATAGGTCTTGAGTTGCTTATCAGTCTTCTCAACTCATCCAGCTCCAAACAGCAACTTGATGGTGCTGTGGCTTTATGCAAGTTGGCCAATAAAGCCTCAGCCCTGTCTCCTGTAGACGCCGCTCCTCCTTCTCCAACACCACAGGTAGGTTCAAGTCCAGTTGTATTTTCCCCAATCCTCACAATCTTTATGTTCAAATTTAATAAAAAAGAAAAGGGGTCTTTGTGATGTCAATAGGCATCGGTTTTCAGTTATTCGAAATCTTCTGTTTTTTTCTTTTTTTCCTTTCGATTTCAACATAGGAAAATGTTGTTTCCTTTTTTTATATCAATCCTTTTTAGAAAAGGAGTCTTTATGATGTCAATAGGCATCAGTCTTCATGTATTCGAAATCTTCAGTTTTTCTTTTTTCCTTTTGATTTCAACCGAGAAAAATGTTGTTTCCTTTTTTTTATATCAACCCTTTTTGCACTGATATGACCTTTCAACACACATTTTGTATATAGAAATCCTACCATTTGTTTTATGTACTTTGGTATTTAAGTTTTTCTAATATCGGTGTCACATGTCGTGTATAGTAGTGAGTGGTCGATACAAGGACATCTTAATGGATTTACATTATTATTTGTGTATGATATTTGTTGACTGCTGTGTTGACATTTTAAGTTTATGTGAATATGAGTGATGATGTCTAGATAAAAATATATGGTCCATTTAAAAATGAGCATCTGATGGTCTAATAACCAGACATTATTATTCTACCAAAAAAAAACCAGACGTTATTATCAATGTCTTGCTATTTTCCATGCCTTCCAACCTGCATTAGAATTTGGGTGCTTAGCTCCCTCTTAGTGAGGTGTTTCTAAAAGCTGGATTATCTATAATTATAAACTATTCGTCTTACAGGTTTACTTAGGAGAGCAGTATGTAAACAATGCTACATTGTCCGACGTTACATTTTTGGTTGAAGGTGATTATCCCTTCCGTCCACATTGTTTCATTCTTAAAACTGTTGCATGGCTACCTTCTCTTAAAATATGGTACTGTATCTTCAGTTGACATTTACTGTTAACCGGTTAATCTCTTTTCTTTGTTGCAGGCAAACGTTTTTATGCTCATAGAATTTGTCTACTGGCATCTTCAGATGCATTTCGTGCAATGTTTGATGGTGGTTATAGGGTGAGTATACGCTGAGCTTGCACACCAAATTATATTTTTCCCTTCCCTAAAGAAGCTCAATAAGCATACCGCAAGAAGCAACTATTATTTTTACTTGTTACAAAAAATTTTGTCCAAAAGAAGAAAACGATTATTGACTTCACGTGTTTTATTTAGCTACTTTATTTCAATAAAATGTTTTTATTTTCATGCTCTTTCAACCTCCTGACAACTTTTACTGCAAACTTGGCTGTTGCGTTGAATGGTGGATTTGAATTGAAGTGTATAACCATCAAAATTTGTATTTTTATTCAAAGCAAAAAGTGATTGATTTATGTCACTGATGTACGAATGTGTTTTATTGCATTTGCATGACAGGAGAAGGATGCAAGGGACATAGAGATCCCAAATATTAGATGGGAAGTTTTTGAGTTGATGATGAGGTCTAATAAATTCTGCAGTCATGTTTTGTAAAAGTTTTAATGTGAAAGTTTCTAATAATCTGTGAATAACATATCTTATTGTTTATTTGACCATCGTCCAGATTTATATATACTGGATCAGTTGATATCACTCCAGATATTGCTCAAGACCTTCTTCGAGCAGCTGATCAATATCTTTTAGATGGACTAAAGAGACTCTGTGAGTACACAATTGCACAGGTGAGCTAGGAAAATTGGTTGTATGGACAATATTTACTCTTCTCTTTCTCATGAAAATAAGTCTTGCTTGATATATCTGTGTTTGAAAAATTGGTGCCTCATGACCCGATGTTCTTGTCTCTCAGGATATATTACTAGAGAACGTGCCAAGTATGTATGAACTTTCAGAAGCCTTCAATGCATTATCGTTGAGGCATGCATGCATTCTTTTTATCTTGGAGCACTTTGATAAGTTGAGCGCGAGGCCAGGGTATTGATCTGATTCCTTCAATTCTATTCGATGTTGAACATTTATACTGAACTACTAACTTGGTACCTTGTTTAGTAGTGCTCTTTCTTCATGTTTGTTGTAGTTTTGGTGACTCGTGTTCTTGACCTTGGTAGTTTATATTAAATGTGAAGTACCGTGCACTGATTTTTTTTTTCCAGTTCTTTTTGGGTGAGGAGGGACATGTTATGATGTGTGCTCAATATATAGTTGGCATCTCACTTCCTTTTCTTTTATTCCACAACGACTTAATGTGTTCTTACTTCTGCTTGTTTTAGACAAAGTTCATTCAAAGGGATGCTAAACTTTATTATAGATAGTTTTTGTGACTGTAGAAACCAACCTTTGGTTAGCTGAATGGTTCAGTTTCAGCAAGCTGTTTAATGCAGAGTTTATTTAGAATGGTGTCATGCTTAAATCATATGATATTTAAAATAGTCTCCTGCTTAAATCTTCAGCTTGTTGATTGTGTGTGGCACCAATTGTTTGCAGGCACTCTCTTCTGATTCAGCGTATAATACCAGAGATCCGCAATTACTTTGTTAAAGCTCTTACAATTACTCCCATAGACTGTAATGTGCAGCGATTCTCTTCTTGACCTCTAACCAATTGTGATGTACAGAATGTAGATGTTATTCCTTGTGTTGTACCAGGAAGGGGGTCTCCTTTATGGTATACAGGTCGACTAATAGAAATATTACACCAGAGAGTAGTGCATGTTCTCTTTCTTTTTCTTCTTTGATGTGGTGTAAGCCCCTTTCTGACTCTAGCACTGTTACAATCATAGATATAGTAAATATACGGCCTTCACGAACATTGTTTTTTCTTCTGCAATATTGTGATGGTTCCATTCCTTATATTGTAATTGTTCCCCGTTGTATATATGACAATTAGATATTAGATAATTGTCTACGAAAATTGAACTGCTGGGTAATTTATGCCAGGCCGTTAAATCCTGTCGTCTGACATGGAACTGTTGTAAATTGCTGTAGCAAATACTCTACTTGTACGGCCCAAGGCATGCTGCTGGTGTCACTGCTAAATTCTTTACAATTTCTTTATGCATGCGTGCTTGTTTAAAAAAAAAGTACCATAGGTCTAGGGAACATATCTTGAAATGCATCGAGAAAAGGAGACATGAGGACTTTCTGCACCCAGCAGAGAGGAAGAATAAGAGGGGTATAGTTGGAGGAAAAGGAGAGGGAGGTGAAGGCTGGCTGCAGATAGCAAGAGGGAAGTTTGTGTGTGGGTGGTCGAAGAGGGAAGCTGATTTGAAATGAAATGGAGAAGAATATTTGTCAGTAAATGTAGAGGGTGTGTAAGAAGTGTAGGGTGGAAGTTCCCATTTTCTTTTAGGGTGGAAGTTCCCATTTTCAATTTGGTATAAATGATCATCTCAAAAAAATAAAATTGGTTTTAAAATATTTCATAAAATTGTGGCCAACAAAATCAACCTTAGTGGCTTAGAAACACTAGTGAGTATCGTTGCCACTAGGCTAACTATTTTTTCCTTTTTTGAAGGAAGGAACTATGTTGCTTTGTTAAAATGTGATAGATAACATCTATTATTTTTTCCTTCAAAAAAAAAAAAAATTTTTTAAACTATAAAAATCGCCTTAAGAAGCACTTGGTGTGTTTTTTTTTGAGAGAGCACTTGATGCTGTATTAAACAAATAATTTAGTTTGTTTTGATTCAGCTATATAAAGGCGATTTTTTTGTTACAAAATTAGTTTAATTTTTTAAACCATTTTTTCTCTCTCCTCAAAAAAAATCTATTTTTTGAGAAGCTATCTTTAGATTTATTTTAGATTCTGATTTTTTTTAAAAACTGTAACAAATAGATATAAAACTCTTAAAAAGTGATTTTTTTTTAAATAAGTGATTTTTTTTCTAAAAAACTATACCAAACGGACTCTTAATCTTGTAATGCCAAGAATCATTCCCTTGAAGGCGGTTGTAAAATAATGGAGTGCCACTATTTTCCCTTTCCCAATATAATATAATTTTAAAATAAAGATAAATATAATTAATGATGCAACATTTTTAATGGATGAAGAAAATATGTAGTTGATCGATTTGATAAAAAAAACTAAATTATATTCTTCAACCTTTATCTTTTATCTATTATTTGTTTTGGTCGTTTATCTTATTTTAAATTCATTTTAATCCTTTATGCTTCGTTTTAGTCTTTTATATTTTATCTTATAATCGTTTTAATCCTTATTTTTTACAAAATTATATAAGTTTGTTATTTCATTAAGGACTAAAATGAATAGCAGGTACAAGATAAAAGACTGAAATGAATTAAAAAAATATAAAATACTAAATTGAATTTGAATAAATAAATGTTTTAGTAAAAAATAAAATAAAATAAAATAAATTCAGCATCGATTGATTAGTTAATTAATTAATCTAACAATTGGTAGCAAATGTAGATGCCGAGTTCGAACTGAACAATCAATATTCATTTTGTTCTCCTTGTCTTCTTCCTCCTTCCTTTTAGGATCGGGTGCCGGATCCGGGTCACGAAGTAACGGGTCTGAACTGGCCGGCGAACAAACGCAGGCGGAGCTGGTCGTCGTCCGTCCGTCCAGGTTTTCCATTTTCTATTCTCATAGCATAGCTAGAAACATGATTTGATCACCGTAGTTGTGTTTATTTTCAGTTTTTATTTTTTTTTAATTTTAATTGCTTGGAATCAACTCAAATTATTTGTATGATTAAATAAATTATTTGATCACCGTAGTTGTATTTTGCTGCTTCCTTACACACCCTATGGTTGCCAGGTATTATCAGGTGAATTTCTGCAACTGTCACTCCGATATGGCTGCCAAGGAAACAAACTCAAAAATGAACATCGCTATAATTCACCCAGATCTTGGCATAGGTAATACCTGGTGTCCCCAATTGTTTCCTATTCCAGTCAAACAAAACTCAACAATTTGGGTTGGATATCCATTATTTTTTTAAATTTGATTCAATGAAACAATATTTTACAATGTTCTTCTCTATATTATTTTAATTACTTATAGTTGATTCCCATTACCTTGTAATCGTTTTGTAGGTGGAGCCGAAAGATTAGTCGTGGATGCAGCTGTTGAACTTGCGTCCCGTGGTCATAAAGTTCATATTTTTACTGCACATCATGATAAAAATAGATGCTTTGAGGAAACCATTGCTGGTGAATCTATCTCTTTATCTGTTTATATTCCGTGTGTCACATTTGTTTTTATTTATTTCTTTAATTGAGAAATTACATTTGCCATTAAGATATAGTTTGACTTGTAATGATTTCAGGTATCTTTCCAGTTACTGTCTATGGTTCCTTTCTTCCCCGTCATATATTCTACCGTCTTCATGCATTATGTGCATACCTTCGCTGCCTATTTGTTGCTTTCTGTGTTCTTTTCCTGTGGCCTTCATTTGATGTAATACTGGCTGACCAGGTCTCTGTGGTTATCCCCATCTTGAAACTTAAAAGGTCAACTAAGGTAGCAAAATATGTGTGTGTGTATATTCATGTTTTGTATCTTCAATTTATCTCAGTTAATTCATTTTGTTTGGTAGGTTGTATTCTACTGTCATTTTCCAGACTTGTTGCTGGCTCAACATTCAACTTTCCTCAGGAGGATATATAGGAAACCCATAGACTATGTAGAAGAAATAACAACTGGTTTGACTTTATATCCCTGTTCTATTTTTCTTTTAACCTCCAAACTTATCTTCTCATGCATATACTGAATCATGCAGTGCCGAATTGCAGGAATGGCTGATTTGGTACTTGTTAACAGCAACTTCACTGCATCTACTTTTGCAAATACTTTTAAACATCTAGATGCTAAAGGAATTCGACCAGCTGTCCTTTACCCAGCAGTCAATGTGGATCAATTCAATGAACCTACTTCCTCTAAGTAAATGACTTGCATGTAGCTTATTCTTATAACCATTTGTATAATCTTTTCTAATGACTTGCATGTAGCTTGTTTTTATAACCATTTTTATAATATTTGTTTATAGAATAACAGTTTTGTGTTGTTGCTTCTGTTGTAGGCCAAACTTTCTTTCCATTAACCGCTTTGAAAGGAAGAAGAACATACAATTAGCAATTTCAGCTTTTGCTATGCTTTACTCGCCCAACAGAGTTCTTAAGCATCAAGCTATTACAAATGCTTCTTTGACTGTTGCCGGTGAGCATGTTTCGCTTATGATTTTGTATTTCTGTTCACATTGATAGATATTATGGTGACGCTATGTGCATCATAAATTGTCATAGAAGTATCTATCTTGATGTTTGTGCCTTAGACCAAGTTTGATACAGCGGTGTCTTCAAGATACAATCTATTAATGTAAACAAAATTTATATTTGGTTTGAAGTTAAGTGTCATAATTCTATTTTGTTTTTATTATTTCAAGAGAATGTTTTGCAAATCTTTTATATCATGCAGTTTGTAGGTAAATTATCTTGTTCTATGAAGCACTTACACGGACACCAGACGCGACAGTGACACATCGACACCAGTAGTAATTTAAGATAGCGAATGACCCAACCTAGTGGATAAAAGTTGGTATTTTTTAAAGAATATTTGTCTGTGCTTGTAAAACAGTAGAGGCCATTAAATTTATTGTTTCCTATCTGTTTTGTGTTTAGGTTAGTTATATTTGAAGGTCTTTCTTCTGACATTCTGCATCTACATATAAATGACTGTTTTTCTCGCAGAGTAGCTCAGTCCTATGTTTGAACCACCCATATTTTTTTTCATCTGTTTCATTTTTGAGGCATTTGTGTATGTTTGCAATTTGAGAGTACAGAATCAATTGTCGTAAATTTTTTCAGGTGGCTTTGATAAACGGTTGAAGGAGAATGTGGAGTACCTAGAAGAGCTTAAAGATTTAGCTGAAAAGGAAGGGGTCTCTGATAAAATAAAATTCATCACATCTTGCTCTACAGATGAAAGGAACACTCTCCTTTCAGAATGCCTGTGTGTCCTTTACACCCCAGAGGTATGTGCAACCTTGTGAAGTATGATCGTTGAAAATTGATAAAATCTGAATGCAGGAACGTAATTTTTACATAATGATAATTGAAACAGAATGAGCACTTTGGCATTGTTCCTTTGGAGGCAATGGCAGCTTATAAACTGGTAATTGCATGTAATAGCGGTGGTCCTGTGGAGTCGATCAAGAATGGTGTAACGGGCTTCCTTTCCAGTCCTACACCACAAGAGTTTTCCTCGGCAATGGCGAACTTGATAAATGATCCCCAGGAAGCAGAAAAAATGGGCAATGAAGCTAGGAGGCATGTTGTTGAGTCTTTCTCTACAAAGACATTTGGCAAGCGTTTAAATAGATATCTAGTTGACATTTACCGTGGAAAGGAGGATTGAGTTTAATATCGGATACCATGTTTTTTTGACCTCAAATTGTTAATTAGCTGACCTAGTACTTTCATTGTGTATGTACACACATGCATATATAATTTAAATCTTAATTACAGGAGATAATGACATGTTCTATGTTGTAAAAGCTTACACTTTTGGATATTTGCTGATAATATAAAAGACATTGGGATGTTTATAGAATTTTTTTATGTGATATGCTAGAACCTACAACCACTTAAGCATTTTTTGGTGTAAAACCGGTAACCTCTGCGCATAACTGCAAGGGCTAAACTCTCGACTCGGGTTGAGACCACAATGAACGGTAAAGTTCTTCTTCAAGAGTTCTAATGTGGTTGCATTCTTGATGCCGAATTTGAACTCATAACATATGGTTGAATACTCGAATCATCTAATTCGGGCACTCTTGTATATCCACATGAGCATTGGACATACGTATACCATCTTTTTATTCTGAAAAATAGATAAAGCAATCAACCTCTAATAAATGCTGAAGCCAAGGTCCATTCAATTGTCAACATCAATATTTGATCTTTCATAACCATATTTTTCCTATTCCCATTTGTGTATATATTTTCAACCTCAGAACCAATAACTTTATTGCCTTGAAGGACCTTCCAATCTAAAGTCAGTCAATGCAATCAATAAAGAGTCGAAGATATGTGAACATGACTTCATTCTCTAATAGCTTGGAGGTGACAACAGGGTTCAACGATGGAGGAGCCTTCATACGAGGAAGATTCTTGATGATTAACAAGGTGTAGAAAAATCTATGAGCAACAAAATAAGTGTGGAAAAATGTTAGCAGGAAAAGGACAGGTTTGCATTGACGCTGAGTCAAACTGTCAAAGTCTTCGAGTATATCATGAGTTAAAAGAACAGCATTATTTTTTTAATTCAAGATATCAATTACAAATGTGGAACATTTACTCAACATACACAAAAGTAATGATGCTAAAAAAACAGATTTGTATCCCAACATGTCCTTTTAGCACATACACTCACCACAAAGACTTTTGCGCCAACTCTTGAGAGGAGGAAAAAGTCATTTACCAATTCAACTCCAGCATCTTCCTAACATTTTGTGGCAGTTGTTATATTAGTCACCATTTATGTTCACAATTACTTTCTATGCAGTATACAGTCACATATTCATTCAATCACTCACACTCAACACAATACAATTATAAACAAGGAAAAATCAAAGAACATCAAGAGCAAAAAACATGATCCATCAAAAACAAATGCTGCACCACTTCAAAATCTCTACCACTGCCTATGTTTTCTTTTGCTTCACACTAATTATAACCACAAAAACAACTCAAGCAGCTACAGACCCATCCTATATCGTATATAACTGTCCAAACACAACCACTTTTTCTCCAAACACAACCTACCAAAGAAACCTCAACAAACTTCTTTCTCTTCTCTCATCAAATTCCACAAACAAAAACGGCTTCTACTACACCACAGTGGGCGAAAACAACCCCGAAAACACAGTATACGGCGCCTTCCTCTGCCGTGGAGATCTTACACCAAAAGCATGCAATGACTGTGTTTCAGTAGCATCCAAACAAATCCTTCAAAACTGTCCTAGAGAAAAAGAATCAGTTATTTGGTTAGCTGAATGCATGATACGTTACTCAAACCTTTCTTTCTTCAACGTAGCTGCAGAAGTTCCCGTGTTTGCTCTCACGAATACTGGAAGTGTGATGGAGCAGAACCGGTTCATGCAACTTTTAGCGGATACAATGAACACAGCGGTGGTAGAGGCAGTGAAGGGTGGAGGTGACAAGAAGTTTGGAACCAAAAAAGCAAATTTTTCTAGCTTTCAAACTTTGTACACACTTGCACAGTGTACACCGGATTTATCAAATTCAGGATGCGAAAAATGCCTAACAATAGCAACTAATGAACTGCCATCTTGCTGTAGTGGAAAACAAGGTGGAAGAGCACTTATTCCTAGTTGTAATATTAGGTATGAGTTTTATCCCTTTTATCATGAGATGAGTGTTCCTGCTCCAGAAGAACCAAGGCCGAATCCACAAGGTACCGTCGACTTTTGATACTATATTAGATTTTTATATTTGACCCAATTCATACTTACAAAATCCATACTTACAAAATCGGCTTGTAAGATGAAAATGATTACTATTTATAAACTGTTTTTAGACCTTATATCTTTTCAAGGTGATCTTGTGTTTATTGCAATAGAATTATGTGCTTTTCTTTTTCTTTGACCAATTATCTACAAAGAGGAGCAACTTTTACAATATGTGCAACGATGTTTTAAATTTTAATTATATATGTGCAATCGGCTTGTAATGATTTTTGTTATGGTGTTCTTGTGGAGCATCGAGGTCAAATGCAGCTGATAGAATTTTAATTGCAAACTATGTTGCAGTCGTATAGACAAAAAATTGATCTTGATGTTGTAGCTCAGTTA
>Ga0315913_1004290_pt1 | contig 17250 bp, 6 predicted proteins | sample MpolsnodulesMG_FD_207736 | JGI IMG/M metagenome (GOLD analysis project Ga0315913, IMG submission 207736) | Medicago polymorpha root nodule microbial communities from Los Angeles, California, United States - small nodules | ecosystem: Host-associated > Plants > Roots > Nodule | place: USA... | reverse complement strand
AGAGAAGAAAGACTCGTCAACACAAGTCAAGAAAGGGAGAAGAGAGAAAGAGTTTCCAACAACTCAATGAAACCCTTTGGTGTGTTTTTTGAACTGAGTTGAGTCCTCTATTTATATAGAGATTCTGTAACTATTTTAGCAAAAATTGCGACAATAGTTACTCTAATGGATAAGATTAAAATGAAGTTTATCCATTAATCAGTTCAACAACACTTGTGGATATGATCAAAATAAACAAATCTACAAAAGTGGAGGAAACAAACTATTGGATTTGAATGAAGGAAATATAAAAAATTTAATTAAATTCTTATTCTTATCACAACCACCATAAGCTAAATTTATAGGAAGTGATATTCACGAACAAAAATAATAATTACTATTATTTTTATCATTATCAAGTATTTAAAATTAAATACCGCAGTTTAAACACTACTAATGTGTGGGTTCTATTTTATGTGGGACCCCCACACTCTATTTTTTTCAATTCACACAACATTAGATCAAAGTATAATTACTTGGTGTTTAATCTTCCTAAAACGCTTCTATAAGAAATATACATAAGCAAATGTGTTTTCCAACTTGAACTTTTGCATATTGAGTGAGATTTATATTTTACTAGAGTGGCTCATAGTCATAAACTTTATTTGAGACATCAAAACACACAACTTGTTTTTTAATGTATTATTTAAAAGCTTGTGCATTGAAGGCCCTACATATCTATCTCAATATATTGAATACTTTAACAACTTTGTTTAAAATTTCATAAGAAGCGTCCCCCATTTCCACATTCACATAAGTGAGTCTATTAAAAGTACTCTAGGTATTCCACTTGACTTAGGCTTTGTTTGCGAGTTTGGAGGGGAATGGAGGGGAAAACTTGGGAAAAAAGGAATGAGCAAGTAGAAGAAATAGAGAAAAATGGGAGGGGAGGGCTTGAGGGGTTAACTTTTCTTCATAATATTAAACCCTCCTCGTTTGGGGAACTAAAAAATTGTATTGGAGGAGGGTTTTGGGGAGTTATGGAGGGTTTATATGAATTCTTCAAATTTAATTTATGTTGTTATATTATTTTTAAAATTAAAAATATAGTAATCATATGCATTAATTTATCATTTTCTAAAAAACTACTCATTCAAAAAAATTGAAATATTTCTCCATTTTTCCTCATATTTTCCACCCCTCAAAGCCTTCTTTCCCCTCCCCTCCAAACTCGCAAAAAAGCCTTAGAGTATATAGATGTCATAAAGAGTTTATATTATGTCATTCTCTTATCATTTAGAAATCATGTTTCTTTTAATTTATTATAGCATGTTCATATCATATGACTTCAAAATTTCTTATTAGTCTTTCAACCTAAGTATTAAGACTTTCAGTCTTTTAAGTTGGGTTATATTCATGAGTGATTAACTCTTTATAAAGGCATTGGTCCCATATCATTCAATAACTTTTATGGACATGAAATCAGAAAACATATAACACGTATTAAGTTTTCCGGTTTGTATTTTTCTTTGAACTAATGTACTTTTTCCCACATTTACAAACCGTTGCTATAGAGGTAAGACAACGATTTTTATTTGTATGCCGAAAAAACTTGATATAACTTTTCCTGAGATCAAACTGAAAAACTTGTATTAAGTTCTCCGGCTTGCACTTTATTTTTGAACTAATAGTTTATTTTGGGAAATAAATTTATACCGAAAAATTTGGTTTTCTCTTTCAGTTTGTATTCAAATATTTACTCTCTTTTGAAAAATCCTAAGGAAAAGGTGAATAATTTTACTTTATATATCATGAAAAAAATGGACGGTTCAAACACAATATAGGGGCGACTAATGAGGATATAATTGTTGGAGTATAAGCTAAAATTTTAAGCAAAAATTTGAAATAAGACACTTTAAAAATTAACAACAATAAAATTAGAGGTCTTTTTAAGCCTGGTTAAATTTTAAAATATTAAACAACAAAAAATAAACTTTTAAAACATTCACAAGATTAATGAAGTTTTTAGTAAGTCAATTAGTAGCAAAATTAATGATTAAAATTTATATTATATGACCTAAAATAAAATAATAAATTTGAGACATAACAAAATGTGAGGCCCAAGACGGCTGCCTCACTTACCACCCCATGGGTTAGTATTATTCTTATTATTATTTTTTTGAACAAAGTATTATTCTTATTATGAATATTATGCTTTTAAAAATTGGATTTTTGTTAAACCAATTTTATCTTTGCGTAGAACAAACATATGATTTCGTTAATAAATAAATCAAATCATTGAATTTGGGAGCAAGACATCCATAGTCACAAGACTATGGTCACAAGTCTTAGGCACACTCACTAAAAAGTAAAACATAAAATTAATTTTTTGATTATTTTTGAAATACTAAAAAGTAAAACATAGAATTAATTTTCTGATTATTTTTGAAATTATTAAAAGAATAATAGGTAGAAAGAAAAAAAAGAGGTAGTGAGTCTAATAGATTTATACTTGGTCTTGCGATCAAACAAGAATAGTCCTAAAATTGAAATCTTTATGGGGGAATGTTTTGAGGGAATGTAATATTTTAAGGGAATTCAAATACTTTGAGAGAATTCCATTGTTTGGATGATAATTTGAAGAATTTTCAAAATGATGAAAATTTATGAAGTATTTTGTTCAAGTTAAATTTAGAGAATTTCAATGACACCTAAAAGTTAAGAATTTAATTGTTATAATTTTCCAAATTTTGCAATTTGGTCCTCAAAATTTCCAAAATTTTCAATTTGATCCCAAAAAATTGTAAATTGACCTCTCAAATTTTTCAAAAATTTTAATTTGACCCCCCAAATTTTTTGTAAATTACAAATTGACCCCTAATTTAAATTTTCAAATTTGGCCCAAAAAATTTAACATTTATAAAAGTTTCCCAAAAATATGACAATGAATTTTTCTTATTAATCCATCCAAACAAAAGTATTGAGAAATGAAAGTAATTTAAATTGCCTAGAATTCTAAATTCTTTAAAATTTCTCGATTACCTCATCCAAACACACTATTAAGGAAGTGGCTTAAATGTGACATGGTCATGAAGATGCAAAATTATATCTTTTGTAATCACAACTCAAAATTGGTTGAATGTTAGACGATCTAATTTAAATTTGAATTAGACTACTTTTCCTCTGTCCTTGATTAAAAATACCTTTTAAAAAAATGTCCTTATATATAATTCTTCTTTCAAATTACGAAGTGTATTTCTGATTATTATTTTAAACATAACTCTAACTAACATTCCCAATTTAAGCATAACTCTAACTGATACCCCTTAAATATAAGTCTTTTTCAAATTGACATAGTTAATTGATTCATCCTGACTAAGAAAAGTATATGAATGAAAAATAGATAAGGGTATTTTTACTAAAGTACATTTATCATGTATTGGTATATTCATCTTTGTCATAAATATAAAGCGAGAGATGATTTTTTCAAGAGATAATGTAGAATATATTGAATTGAGAATGACACAGGTAATAATTAAAGTGTGCAATTGAAGAAAAAAAAACTAATACTTTTTTATGTATGAGCAATTGAAAAACTCATTTAGATTGACCTGGTGGTAGGTAGGCTAATTTAGCTTATTTAAAAAATTATATATATGAGCAACTGAAGTGGATAAGTCATTTTGGGATAAGACTTTTTTACAAATATATTAATTTTTCATTTTTTTTTACAAAAGAATTATTTTTTTGTTTGAAATTTATTTTTGGACAACTTTTTACCGTCAAAAAATAAAATTTCCAAAGATGGAAATTTATTTTTAATAAAAGCAGGTGTTAATAGTTACACCAGAATTTTAAGCCTACCAGCACATTGGCCCAAAGTGGTTCGGGGAAAAAAGGCTCGCGTACTATAAGGATTAAACAAATCTAAATAATTAAAAAAAAAAAAAAATTCATATGTTAAATTTTGTAACCAGTTTTTCTTATTAATTCATATGTTAAATTTTTTTAAACATGGATTACTCTATCAAAAACAAATTATGAATAGTATCAAAACATTTATTTTTGAAAGGGACTAACATCAAGACATCGCTACTATACCGAAGAGAATCAAACTTCAAACTTTGACGAGGACCACATTCTAAGATCTTAAACCAACACCATCAAATCAACTCAAGTGGGTTCTTTCCAATTATCGATAAAAAAATAATAAGTTGTCAAATTTTTTAATAAATTAAAAAGTTAAATTATATAATTTTTTTAGATGAGTTAAATTATGTAATTGAAAAAAGAACCATAAATTGGTAATATTAAAGTTTAAACAAAAGGTAAAATTGGATATGTAGAGCAGATAGTCAATGATTTTGACAACCTAGCAACAATAGTGTTTCAGTCATTGCCTCAACTCCAACCATCACAATGTCCTTTATTTATATCTATTCTTTAAAGTATTTGGAAGCGGTGTAATTTAAAGTTATGGCAGTAGATGAATGAAACAACATCACAAGTATTTGAACGTGTCGTGCATATGTTAAAAGACTGGAAGCTTGTACAAGAGATGAGACGAACCTCAAATATATCAGCTACAAATAATACATTAAATCTGAGAAATGCAAACAACATACAATGCAGAAACCCAACCCCAGGTAGACTTAAATGTAACGTTGATGCCTCTTTCTCTTTCGCTGATAATAAAGTTTTTATTGGTATGTGCATTCACGATGTCGACATGTGTTTTGTTCTGGCAAAAACCACCTGGTTCACCCCATTATGCTTGATGGATGTCGGTGAGGTATTAAAACTTTGTCAAGCGTTGCAGTGGGTGGCTGAGTTAGGCTTTGATGACACAATTTTTTCTCTAAATTCAAAGATTGTCGTCGATGCTTTCAATGGTAACAGTAATAGTAACAATGACTTTGGTAGCATTATTCTTTCTTCTAAACAGTTGTTTAACACTCTTTTACCAACTCTAATGTATAGTTCAGCACAAGGCAAATAATTGGAGTCACTCATGAATTTGCATAAACAATCTCATTAGAAGTTAGCTTTCAATTGGTTATTGGTGTACCATCTTGTATAAACGAAATGAGTTGAATTTCTTCCCCTAAAAAAGGTAAAATTGGATGAAAAACATTTACACCAAAATTTTATATTTTTTATATAAAGAACAAATTTTATTTTATTTTAGGAGATATAAAGAACAAAATTGAAAAGAGAAAAATCAAACAAAATATCCATATTTTCTCTCTCTATATATATAGAAATATAGAATAGGCCTCTCAAAAAAAATATAGAATAGATGTATTGAACCGTTTGCCGAAGTTTACTAGGTTGGACTAAATCAATTGACCCACACTTAATTTGACTATACTTTTTCTAATTAAGTACGTGGATGGATCCGTCCCAACCAAAAAGAGACTATATCAACAAAATTGACAGCTCACAACGGCACAATTGACCTTGTGGCCACACATTTGTCATCATGCAAGCAAACTTCTTTTAAGATATGCCATTTAACTTGTCTTATGGCCTAAAAGAAAAAGTTGTCTTTTATGTATCAAGATTCTCTTCTATGATGAGCATAGTGTCTAGTGGGAATCTTATCTTACAAAAGTAAAGGGGAAAGTGGATTTCAATTTCAAAACATGTAAAAAACGGAAAGATGTTTGTTTAAGAATTACGATATTTTTATTCAAGATAAATGAGGATATTTTAAAGGAAGAAAACATGAAAGAAATTTTTTTATTATTTTATTTCAAAAAATCTAGTATTGAAACTCACTGACGCTAAATATAGAGAAATGAGTTATAAATGGCTACATACATAAATATTTTGTATTTAGACACACACATTAAGATCTATTTCTTGAGTTTGATTATCAAGTTTCTTAAATAAAGAAGGAGGTTAAAAATATTAGTTATTAAGAAGTCTCACATTGCTTAGTGTAAGGGAAAGACCAATGTTATACCTAGGTTTTTTGTTTTTAGATGCAACAGTCAATAACACTTTAAGTTTATATATGACTTAGTTTAAATATTTGTTTTGTGAGAGTGTGGTTGTATTGGGGCATTGGGGTGAGAGTGAGAGAAGTTTATGTGTTGTAAAAAATTTCACATAGTAACATTTCATTGATTGTCGGTTTAGACAACAGTTGCGGTTTTTCTCCGATTTTTGGAGTTTTCACGTTATAGTCTTGTGTTGTGATTATGCTTATTTTTCTTCTTCAGCCCTGTTATTTCCTAACAGGGGTATCAAGAGCTTTGGTTCGGTAAGATATCACAATTCTTGGTATGCTATATGGTTGCAGCATTGTCTTATCTTCCACATCAGAAAAAAGAAGTGTTATCTTGTAAAGGTATTGAAGACGTGTGGAATGTTTGGGCATTTAAAGAGAAATTGTACAAGTGAAGCAGTATCTGAAAGAGACTCTGAGGCAAGTGCTACCAACGTCTCCCTTGTTTCAGGAGATGATGGTGATCTTATCTAGAAGATAAGTGTGTCCTTATTGTATTTCTGTTATACCATGCAAAAGGAAAAATTATTGCTAGCAGTTTCAGAACAACACACGGGCATTGGTTGGCATTGATGCAAGGTGTGTGGTGAAACATGTCGATGGTTGAAGAACTTCCTGAAAGCCAACATGAGAGTTGCACCATAATCTTTCAACCAGGTTTCGACGTGAATAAATTCTTGGAATGGTTCAATTTCAAGTGAAATATACTCTTTATGTTTGAGTATGATTGTCGTTATAGACAATGGAAACGAAAGATAAAACTCTTACAATCAAGGTGGACATTGTTGGGTTTGATTGTCAAGTTTCAAAAAAAAAAATTAAATAAAGAAGGTGATTAAAAATCTTAACTATTGGAGAAGTCCCACATCGCTTAGTGTGGTGAAGCAAGGGGAAGACCAATTCTATATATTGGACCTAGGTTCTTTGTTTTTAGTATGTAGCACTTTAAACTTATATCTGACTTAGTTTAAATATTTGATTTATGAGAGTGTGTTTGTGCTGAGGCATTGGGGTGAGAGTGAGAGAAGTCTATGTCTTGTAAAAAAAATTCACATAGTAATAATTTTCTGGTTGTCGGTTTAGACAACGGTCGTGTTTTTTCCTTTGATTTTTGGAGTTTTCACGTTATATTTTTGTGTAGTGATTGTGCTTATTTTTCTTCTTCAGCTCTGTTATTTTCTAACACCATTTATTCATTCAAAAGTAGTAAAAAAATTAGCTTTTCTCTTTCAGCTTGAAGTTATCGATGAACTTGTTTTTCACGTAGATTCAATGTCCTTTGTAGTGTTGGTGTATGATTAGGATGAGGATTATTAGATGTTTCATATGTTGAGAAGTCATTATTCACATTATCATAAAAGTAACCAAAATCACCTTCATATGTGTTGTTTGTCTTCAACAATCATGTTATGTAATATGATGCATCCATAAATTATATGCTTGAAAGTTCCTACATCTTTTCTTGTCGATTCTTGATGTTGAGCAAATAGTTTTCTTTTTTCTTCTTCTTCACGGTTTTTCTTCTTCATTTGGGCCTAGTAGAACTTTCTGATTGTTGTTCCCTCGCATTGACATCAATAACTCCTCATGAGTGTTGTCCATGAATTCTTCTTCTATCAACTTACAAAAGAGATTATTAAGGCATTCTGAACTATTTGGATCCATTTGAGTAAGAGAAGAGTGAGAGAAAAGTTAGAGAAGATTACATGGTGGGTTTTGTTGGTGGTGACAAAAATTGAAAATTTTGAGAACTAGAGTGTTGGTCGTTTTGCATAAAACGCTACAAAGATTGTTGATAATTATATTGAGTGAGATACATTCGACATAAACTTGATACATTTTTTTTTAAGGATACATAAAGTAAAGAGATGAAATTGTGACGTTAAAATTATCAGAGGTAACTTGTGTAAAAATAAGAGCAAAGAGAGAAAATTGTAAGAGAAAAATTGAGTGTAATTTCGTAAATGATCACAATTTCTACATATTACTAACCAATGAAAAAAAATTAACAAAGGACATGGTTGTGCACCGTATTAGCAGAATGACTAGTTTGTTAATTGATTTTATAATCAAAATAACTCCTATCTTCTGAAGGCACGATTTTTTCAAAGTGGCTCACTCCAACAAATTTTTTGCTAAGATACCACAATTTGTAATACTTCAACTGGCGGATAACTGCTTTATGCCGCTGGAGGTGCTCTTAGTTCGATTGTCATATCGTAGATTTGAACATTCACTCCAACATAGTTGTGTCCAACTAAACTGAACTCAATATTGATATCGTAGATTTGAATATTGATGAGTCAATAATTAGTGTTTTAAATATATTATTTGAGTCTATTTTATTTAGATTTTATATGTTTTTATTTTCTTTTTAGAACTATTTTACTTCAATTGCAAGTTATTTAATTTCAGGAACAAATATTTGAAAGATAGAGTCTTGGAGCAAAAGAAAGGAGATTAGGAGCTGATTCGGGCCAAAAATACGAAGATTTGGTATAAAATGTGAAGCCAAAAAATATGAAGCCAACCAATCAGAAGGCTTGGCACGGCCACAAACTTCCTTTTGCTGCTTTTGTTTCTTCGACAAGCTGCCTATTTTAGTTAATTTCTGACCTAAAACTCATAGTTTCTTGTGGAACACTCTATTGATGTATTTCTTGGGGCTTAAGTAGTTGTAGACTATAAATAGAGCAGCTAGCAAACATATTCATTCATCTTTTGTTCCTGGAAATAATGAGTGACAATTGTTTTCTTTGAATAAAAGTTCAACCTTTATTTTATTTTATGTTCTTCTTCTTCTTCTTCTTCTTCTTCTCTTCTATGTCTACAATGAACATGAGTGAGTAAACTCTTCTTGTCTTGGGATTGTTGGATGAGTCTGATGACCTAATCCCTATCAAACCAAGCCTCGAACCCTAATTTTATGTAAATATATTTTCTAATCTATTTCACCGTTCTTATAATCAATAACAAGTATTAATCGAAGGATCGAAAGATGAAGTTTAATAGTTGTTATTGATTCATCACAAATATCAAGCGAAGGATCGAAAGATGAAGTTTTGATATTGGAACAAGTGAAATTAGACAAGGATTGTGGAACATGAAAATAGTCTAGCAAACCTTGAAACAATAAAGTTTCGAGCTTCAAGGATTTCAATAGTAATCAACCATGAAAATAGGTGTGGTTGCCAGAGGAACACACTCACTGAGACCGAAAGGAGATGTGATAGGCTAAAGAGAAACTTGTCTTTAGAAAATAGGTCCAACATAAGGTTCTATGTTTAGGGTTTGGTTTGTGAAGGATTTGTCACCATGACGAACCAATAATCCCAAGTCGCTTTTATTATTACTTTAAACCGTTAAAAATCCAAACTTTTCAACTTAAACTCTCTTCTAATCATTGTTAAAGGTTAATTGAATTCATAACTCCCTGTCGGAACGATATTTTTATTAATACTTCGGTAAACCGTGCACTTGCGGATTTACACCATCAAATTTTTGGCGCCGCTGCTGGGGAGTTAGGCAATTTGATTAACTTTTTAATAACGGTTAGACTGAAAAAAAAATCTTTTTCTTTTTCTTTATTTTTTATTTTATTTTCTCTCCTTTTCTATTTTATTTTTCTTTTTGCCTTTAACCTTTGGAGTTTTTTATTCTTGAATGCGAAGAACCATAAGTCTTGGAGAATTCATTCCTGGGATTGAAAAGTTCTTCCATGAAAGAAGATGAAACACACATAATAATAACGATATGGCTGAGGAGCGCGCTCTCATAGAGTATGCAATCCCATCTTCAGATAAGCCATACGTTGTTATTATGTACCCAACGGTTAAGAACAATAATTTTGAAATAAAACCTGCACTTATTTACTTAGTGCAGCAAAATCAATTTTTCGGATCACCCACTGAGGATCCGAATCTTCATATTTCAACATTTTTAAGACTCAGTGGAACCTTGAAGGCAAACCAAGAGGCCGTAAGGCTGCTCCTCTTTCCTTTTTCCTTAGGAGATAGAGCTAGTTCTTAGTTTCATTTATTGGAAGTTTGTTCTATTACTTCATCGGACCAAATGAGGCAAGCATTCCTTACCCGATTCTTTCCCCATAGTAAAATTGTTCACTTAAAGAATCAAATCACACGGTTCACTTAAAAAGATGGGGGAATCTCTTTACGATGCGTGAGAGCGTTTCAAAGAAATGCTTAGACTTTGCCCCCATCATGGTTTAAAGAAATGGCTTATTATCCACACTTTTTATAATGGTCTTTTGTATACCACAAAAATTTATGTTGATGCAGCTGCAGGTGGAGCTTTGAAGCAGCATATTCTTTGATTGAGGACATGGCTCAAAACCATTATCAGTGGACAAGTGAAAGAGCCATCGCTGCGGTTGCTCCTTCATCCTCTAAAAAAGAGGCAGATATGTATGAAGCTTCTACCCTTGATCATTTGAATGCTAAGATGGACACACTTTTTAAAAAAACTTGATAAATTAAGTGTAAGTCTTGTCACACCTGCTCCTGTTTCACCTCCATATGAAGTTTGTGGTATATTTGGCCATACTGGCGTTGAATGCTAACTAGGCAGTGCTGTTGAAAGTACTGAAAAAATGAATTATGCTCAATATAACCAAGGGATGAGGCCAAATCAAAACTTTTATAAAACTCCTCAAAATCCCTTTGGACAAACAGCACCACCCGGTTATGCAAACAACCAAGAAGTCCCTCAAAAATCCAGCTTGGAACTTTTAATTGAAAATTATGTTATAAATCAATCCAAGCAGCTCCAAGAGCTTAAGAATCAAACTGGATTTTTGAATGACTCTCTTGTCAAGCTTACATCAAAAGTGGACTTCATTGCTACTCACAACAAAATGTTAGAGACTCAAATCTCTCAAGAAGCCCAACAAGTGGCTACCTCGTCTCAAACCCCCAAAATCTTTCCGGACCAAACTGAAGCCAACCCCAAAGGCCTTATAAATGCTATTACACTTAAGGATGGTAAGCAGTTAGAGGACCCCATTGTGAAAACTAAGACAATTGAGGGTGAGATAAAGTGCGAAAAACCACAAAGTAAGAAAGCCATAGGAGAGAGTGATAACCCAAAATTCCTTTCCCACAAGGGCTTGCTAAGCCTAACCTCAGAGGTCACAGTAGTTTTTCCATCCCTTCTGTGATTGGGAGTGAAACCATTGAGAAAGCCATGTGTGATATAGGGACTAGTGTCAGTTTGATGCCTTTGTCCCTTTGTGAAAGGTTGGGTATAGGGTAGAGAAACCTTCTAACCGTTAAGCTAATGACTTTAAACGAGCGCTTCGTGGGAAACAACCCACGAGTTTTATTGCTATTATTTTGTTTGTTTTGTGTTATTTTAATTTGTTTTGCAGGTATTTGTCCAAACATGATGCGAGAAAAGGAAAAAAATTCGAAGCCATTGACCAGACAGCTTGGCACGACCGTGCCAACCCATCAGCATACAAAACCAATCAAAAAAAATTTCCTTCTTCTTCCTCATTCAAACACCACAACTTCTTTCATATTTCAAAATTCTCTCTAAACCTCCATAACCCCAACCTTCAAACCTTCATAAATCTCTCTAAATTTCACCAAATCACACAATTTCTAAACCAAATCAACTATAAACTTCCCCCCAAACCCAATCCACCCATCAAAAACGACAATCATCCATCACAACCCATTAATCCACAAATTCGTATCCCCTAAAACCCTAACCCAAAAATCCCAATTTCTTCATCAATCCTGACAGTCATATTTCTCACTTAGAACCCAAACCCATCACTAAAACCACCTTTCCCACACAAAATCTTACCAAAACCTAACCTTCACCCAAACCAACCCAAGTCAAACTAGGTCAATGGCTTCAAAGAGAAAAGGAAAAGAGGTTGAAGACTCAAGAACTCTCACTACTATGTACTTTATTAGGCCTTATGGCCCGCCTGAAAACTACCAATAAGAGCTTAGACCGACTACGGCTCAATGTCTGATTATTCTGCCTAACCCGACTAGGACTAACACGGGGGTGGTGAAAAATTTGCTTTATGTTGGTACTAACCCACAAGTACAAGAAGATCATGGTGATGATAGTGATGAGGAGGAGGAGGAAGATGCACACTTGCAAGATGATACGATGCACTATGAAGCCGGTGGGCAAGATGACAATTATCGGTGGGCATGAATGCAAAGCGAAATCCAAAGGATAAGCACCAAGCAACAAAGACAATGTGTTGAAATCTCCGGGCTGCGGAATGATGTCCAAAGAGGCAATCGCATGACCGAGAAAAATAACCAAATGCTCCGGTGAATGAGGCAACATCTTAACCTCCAAGGTCCTCCTCAAGGACCCCAATAAATTGTGAGCTTTCCTTATTCCTTTCTCTTTTAATTTTCTTTGCAATTTTTCTTTTTCAAATCATTGAGGACAATGCTTCACCCAAGTTTCGGGGAAGCCAATAAAGTGTCTTGTCTTGTTTAGTTAAGTGTCTTAGTGTTTTCAAACTCCCTTGAATTTAAATTTTATGTTTTGTTTTATTGCGAAAGGCATGAAAGGCAGCTTGTTTTTATTGTAAAATATGACATAATTTTTTTTGTTAAGTCTCTTCTGAATGGATGTTTCTTTGTTCATATTGTTTGTCAAAACAAATAATCTCTCATTTATATGCTTCAAGTAGTTTTTGAAGGAAATAAATAAACAACCTTCATAGGGTTCAACATGTTGAAGAACATCAGAATGTTCAACACAAAGTACAACCGTCAAAAAGGAAGGAATCCAGAAGAAACATTCTGAAGTTCATATGTTTGAACCCAGAAGGAGTTCAGAAGGTTGTTCAGAAGGTTGCTCAGAAGGTTCATTAGAGCAAACCCATAAATCAATGTCGACACCAAGAACATGCAAGAACAGATGTGACATGATATCTTATGCAAACAATGATTTTAACTTTGGATCAAGAAATCATTAAAGACATCTATGGTGATTAAAAGATTAATGGACTTTGATAGTTCTTGGTATTTATGCGTTCTTGAGTGATTAACCAAGACACAAACAAAGTTTAAATCATACCAAGATACAAGATATCAAAGAACATTTGCATTCATTAACTAACTCTGAGTTCAGAAAGTTAGTTCAGAATGTTGATCAGTGAGTTGATCAGAAGGTTCGAGCAGAGTTCAGAAGATTGTTCTAAAACAAACCCAGAATCTTAAGAACATTGTTGAAGACATGCAAGCCACAACGTGACATAGATAAATGTCTCGGAAAGTACATTTGCATGGATCAACTAAGCAATAAAGGCATTTATAAGAAGAATGTCAAAAGGATATTCAATGTTCATCTAAGACTATGAACATTGAAGTACTAGGAATATTCCAATGAGAATATTATCCTAGATGATGCATTCACAACACTTCAGTTTTTTTTTCACTATTAGGATTGATTACACCCGATGCAAATCTTACAAATCATCCTAAGTGAAACAGATGGAACATTCTGATGGTCAGAATGTTCAGTTTTGCATATGCTTCAAACTATGAACAATGTAGTTGGTGGAAAGACAAAAAGCAAAGCAAAAAGGAGATCTTGTCCCAACCAACCAGTGATGGACATGTCTGAGATTTGGTACTGTATAATATCTTGAAAAATCTCCTAGAAGCATGGGCCTGAAGCTGCAGATCCACTATCTCTCTCCTGCACAATGTTCAAGGCAGATTTGGCTAACTTTATCCCACTTTATCCAGCAACTTTTGGATGCATATGGAGAAGTTACTTTTTATGGATAAAGCCAAACAAATCTTATGGCACGCATTGAACAAACCCAGAAACTCATCATACACTCAAATATGTTGAACCCAGATGAAGATCATGTTGAACATTAACATTCTGATGAAGAACACAACAACATTCTGATGTTCATCCTGGAAAACACAACAACATTCTGATGGTCAGAATGTTCACCCAGATTTTCAAGTAAAAGTTAGTGGGACCCAGGACACATGACATAACACCATTGGACACCCTACAACGACTATATGAGCCCAAAAACTCTATAAATAGAGATCAAAGGCTCAACATTACTTGCACCATTGCAAAGCATACAAGAAAACAACAAAGATTGTTTGAAGCTTTAGCATTCGAATTGATCATCACAAAAATTTCAAAAAGTCTTTTTAAGTGTAAATCAATTCTTTCTTATCTTGTTAAAGATAAGTTCTCCTCTCATTCTTCTCTGAGTTGATCATCATTGAGATCTCAAAATGTCTCTTGTGGTGTAAATTGATTCTTTCTTATCTTGTTAAAGATAAGTTCTCTTCCTTTCTTCTCTTGTCTGATTTCAATCATTCAAGCTCCAAACATTTTGTAAAGTCTCATCTAACTTTAGGGGTACTAAAATGTTAGTTTGAGCTGAAGGTGCAAAAGTCTAAGTGGGTAACTTAGTAAGAAGTAAAGAAAGTCTCATCTAGCTTTAGGGGTACTAAAGTGTTAGTTTGAGCATTAGGTGTAAAATTCTAAGTGGGTAACTTAGCAAGAAGGTGCAAGCCTGTTGAGGCTTAGAGAATACAGTTGATGTAATTGTTCAGGTGAACAAGATTGTAAAGTGCAGGATTTGAGAGGTTATCTCAAACATCATAGTGGAAACTCTCACAAGATTATGGGGAGTGGACTAACCCACATTGGGTGAACCACTATAAATTTCTGTGTGTTCTTTATCTTGCCTTTTCTCTTTTAAATTCAGTATACACTATACACACACAACACAGTTACTTGATTAAATCAGTTTCTGCATAATCTGCATAAGAACGTCAGAACGTTCTGAAGCAATTTCACTAACTTAACTTTTCCAAGTAAACCACTTGAGAATTAATTTTAAGTTGCAGGTTAATTTTTAAAGGGTCACAATTCAAACCCCCTTCCTTGTGACTATTTTATCCACTTCAAATGAGTCAATAATTAGTGTTTTTAATATATTATTTGAGTCTATTTTATTTAGATTTTATATGTTTTTATTTCCTTTTTAAAACTAATTTACTTCAATTGCAAGTTATTTAATTTCAGGAACAAATATTTGAAAGATTGAGTCTTGGAGCAAAAGAAAGGAGATTTGGAGCTGATTCAGACCAAAAATACGAAGATTTGGTACAAAAATATGAAGCCAACCAATCAGAAGGCTTGGAACGACCACAAACTTCCTTTTGCTGCTTTTACTTCTTTGACAAGCTACCTATTTTAGTTAATTTCTGACCTAAAGCCCGTAGTTTCTTGTGGAACACTCTATTGATGTATTTCTTGGGGCTTAAGTAGTTGTAGACTATAAATAGAGCAGCTAGCAAACATATTCATTCATCTTTTGTTCTTGAAAATAATAAGTGACAATTGTTTTCTTTAAATAAAAGTTCAGCCTTTATTTTATTTTATGTTCTTTTTCTTCTTCTTGTCTTCTATGTCTACAATGATCATGAGTGAGTAGACTCTTCTTGTCTTGGGATTGTTGGATGAGTATAATGACCTAATCCCTATCAAACCAAGCCTCGAACCCTAATTTTATGTAAATCTATTTTCTAATCTATTTCACCGTTCTTATAATCAATAACAAGTATTAATCGAAGGATCGAAATATAAAGTTTAATAGTTGTTATTGATTCATCACAAATATCAAGCGAAGGATCGAAAGATGGAGTTTTGATATTGGAACAAGTGAAATTAGACAATGATTGCGAAACATGAAAATAGTCTAGCAAACCTTGAAACAATAAATTTTCGAGCTTCAAGGATTTCAATAGTAATCAACCATGAAAATAGGCGTGGTTGCTAGAGGAACACACTCACTGAGACCGAAAGGAGATGTGATAGGTTAAAGAGAAACTTGTCTTTAGAAAATAGGTCCAACATAAGGTTCTAGGTTTAGGGTTTGGTTTGTGAAGGATTTGTCCCCATGACGAACCAATAATCCCAAGTCGCTTTTATTATTACTTTAAACCGTTAAAAATCCAAACTTTTCAACTTAAACTCTCTTCTAATCATTGTTAAAGGTTAATTAAATTCATAACTCTCTATCGAAACGATATCTTTATTACTACTTCGGTAAACCGTACACTTGCGGATTTACACCATCAAATATTCACTCCAACGTAGTTGTGTCAAACTAAACTTAGTCCGATATTGATATCGTAGATTTAAACATTTGCTCTAACATGGTTGTGTGTAACTAAACTTAGCTCAATTTTGATATTATAGATTTGAACATCCACTCCAACATATCATATGTTTTATTTAGCTTTTCAACATATATACTAACCTTTCTTAAAAAATAAAAAAAAACATATATACTAATCGTTATACATACAAATGAGAGAATTTGTTGCCTATCTTGTGTACATTGATTTCCTTTCGTTTTTTCTTTTAGACGAAATTCTTGTACGAATTTAATATATATTCGGCTTCTCGAATCTTTTACATGGACTTTGCATAATTTATCTTTCTTGTGCTTGTATTCGCATATTAATAACTTGCTACTACTATAAATAAAATCTTAAGGTTATCCATTCAAAAAAATAAAATCTTCAAATGTTACTCTAGAAAAATGAAATTTTATTACCGGTCAGTTTTAGTGGTTGATGCCATTCTATCTTAGTTTTCTTCACTGATTTTTCAGTTTAGTTTTGTCTTTACAAAATGAACATCAAAGAGATTATTATTTTAGTCGCCTTTTTTATAGCTTTCTGAATATAAAATGGTAACGATGGTTGAGATAAAACATTTGGGATGAGGGTGAGGCTTGAAAGTGGCGTATGAGATTATGGGCTTGGGAGGTGAAGGAGTTGAGGGAGTGTAGTGCTCTGTTGAATTCTACTATTTTGCAGGATGATGTTATTGATAGGTAGTTGTGGAGTTTGCATTCTTCAAAAAAAAAAATTGTCATTTCGGGTTACAACGTTTTACAACAATCAACAATTCAAAATAGCATCGCAAATAACCTTGTATTTTGGCATCAAGATGTTCCTCTAAAAGTCAATCTTTTGGTGTGACGTCTCTTTCTCAACCACCTTCCAACAGACGACAATTTGTTCAAGAGACGACTAATTCTGGCTACAGCTCAATCTTGTGTAGAAGCGTGCGATAATTTAGAAGACGCAACTCATATTTTTTTTCATTGTGACTATTTTCGTCAAGTTTGGATCGTTGCTTATGCTTGATTAGACTTTGTCATGGTTACTCTGTATTGTATTTTAGATCAATTAACTCAATTC
>Ga0315913_1004288_pt1 | contig 17256 bp, 14 predicted proteins | sample MpolsnodulesMG_FD_207736 | JGI IMG/M metagenome (GOLD analysis project Ga0315913, IMG submission 207736) | Medicago polymorpha root nodule microbial communities from Los Angeles, California, United States - small nodules | ecosystem: Host-associated > Plants > Roots > Nodule | place: USA... | reverse complement strand
GTACTAGAGCATAGGAAAGTCTCTTGCTTGTGTGCTTGAGCATAGGAAATCTCTTGCTTGTGTGCTTGAGTACTTGTAATTTGAGATTACATTGTTAGTGAAATCTCTTTGGAAGTGCAAGGGGGACAGGACTACTTCCGGTTTATGGAAGGAACCTGTATAATTGTTTTGTGTCTTTCTTCTCTCTCTCTTACTCTGTTTTTATCCGCTGCACATTTAGTCTCTGACCACTACTTCAGAAGCTGATTGTTATCTGCTTCTGAACTGTGACATCAGTGGGAGAAATGAAGAAAAAGCTAACACAATTCAACCCCCCCTTCTTGTGTTTTTTCTCACCTTCAAATCTAAGTATTTTTGAAGATATTATGTTACCTGAAGACACTATCATCCAGAGAGCCTACAATTGTGTAGCTGAGTACAAAAGCGCAACCCTGGTTGATTCTCTCCCTCAAGTTGCAGTAGCATCCCGATCTACACCCCTTCATTCAGCCCATCGCGCCACTAAATAAGTTAAACCCGATGCAGGCATGGTCAAAATCAACTTTGATGCTAACCTTCAAATCAACAGAGCTTGGGGTTTGGGTGGTATTATAAGAGACAGTGAAGGATTGGTTATGGCTGTTGGAACTTGGCTTGTCCATGGTAACGATCACGCTCTGGAAGCTATAGCGTTTGTGATGCTGGCAGCGATGAAATTCACTGCTGAGTGTGGTTTTCAGTCAGTGATGTTTGAAGGAGACAACGAGCGTCTCATTCGTATGGTTAAGGAGGGTTTGATTCAAGATAGATCTTATCTAGGTTTAATGGTCCAGGAAATCCTTAAGACCAAATTAGCGTTTGACAAATGTCTATTTTCTTTTATCCCTAGGACCGGTAACAAAGTGGCTCACCACTTGGCCCAATTAGCCCATTCCGACCCAAATATGATTTGGATGGAAGAGGTGCCCTTAGCTATTACTTCTATGTACCTTCATGATATTTTGAATTAATAATATTCTTATCATTTTCAAAACAAAACAAAAAAAATTATCATTGACATTTAAATTATAAAGAAATGAATTTTTTTTCTTCTTAAATGGTGGTTTAAAATTATTATACATCAAAAAATATTAATTTATGTTAAAATAGATTAAACTGTAGTGCATGTTTAATTATTAAGGGATGAAGATTGTAATTCAAGCATCTTATAGGGGAGGGGAGTAGAAATTTTTCTTTCTAAGGGAGGGGAATGTATATTTTAACATAAGAAGGGAGGGGAGTGTAATTCAAACCTCTCTTAAGGAAGGGGAGTGTAATTTACTCATAATAAAATAAAGGATGGTAATTTTTTCCATTGAAAACAATAAAATTTGAAATTCTAAGTAATCAAATTCACGATTTTAAGACACAATATTCATTGGCATTTTCCTGAGATCAAAATAACCCACGTCCAAGTTGACCATCAACTATAGAGAGTACACTTCAAAATAAAAAGATAACTATGGACTACAGTGAATGAATTGATAAAAGCAATAAACTAATAAAGTCCCACATCGGGTGGTTTGTAAAACAGAGAAAATAAATTATCTATAAAAGTAATGTCTAACGCAGAGGGAGAGGCAATGAATGAGATACTTCATGTTGTAAGTTAACACTCTTCTCAGTAATGTTCATTTTATAGCAAGTCGGACGGAGTCATTGCACACGACCAAGTTTCGTGCACTGCCTGACGTTTTGAATTGCAATGAAATTGTCACTACTGCAATATGAAATCAAATTTTCACAGCAATGCTTTTGTTTTTCTGTCTCTCTTCCTTTCCACTTTTCGAATGAGACTGAATTTTTTTCCATCTCTTTCATTTGTTTTTTCCTTTGCTAATCTTATTTATACACTTGATTGGGGTTTATATTCTCATGTGATTGGTTGTAGTTACATTTCTTGTCATCTCTTTCTTCAGCTGCACCTACAACTCGCAATATATTATTAATTCAAAGCAAACACACATAACCTAATGTTTGTTACCGTGTTGATTGAGAAATTGAAAATTAACTTTACCAGAATTAGCATTTTTTAATTTTGACCTATTGTTGTGATGTTTGTGGTGTGTAAAATCTATGGTTGTTTACATGATTTTTATTTTTTATATGAATTACATTTATGTTTAATTAGGGTTTAAATTTACTTCCATGGTTGATGGTTCATGTAAACATTGATTTTAGTTGATTTGCATCTTGGTGTAAATTTCTCCGAAGCGCCGACACTTATGATTAAAGGCGTGTTCGGTGTCCAGCACTGACATGTGTAATTAAGTTGAATCGTGTCATTTTCTCATTGTATTATCGATTTCAATGTGTCATGTTCATGTCCGGTGTCCGTGCTTCATAGGTAAATTTTAATATGTTGTTGTGGAGGAGTTATAAATTGATATGTAGAAGGTGCATTTAATTTGTGGGTTGTGCTATTTAACAAAATTGATATATAGATTTGCAAAAAAGAATATGAATGAGAATGCTGAGGCTTGTGAGGGTAACAGGGTGGGATGTTGAAGTTTAGTTGCGGAGACAAAGGTTTCATGGCAGGTTTCTGTGAGCAAGGGAATGTGTTCACAATAGTTTTGATGTGGTTAGGGGACATTGTTTGCAGTGGTGGCTAAAGGGGGTGTACTTGGGTTAATGTTATGTAATGTAGAAGAGTAGTGGATTATGATGTGAATGAGAATAGTGAAGGAGAGTAAAGAGTTACTGGTTTCAAGAGGATGGTTACCAGTTAGTTTTTTGTAGTGGTTTGGTTTGTCGATGAAGGATGATGGTGGAGGTAGTGACTATAGAGGTCTACTGTTGGTCTGTTGTGATGGTTTACGGTGTTTCCTTTTTACGGCTTTTTTGACGATGAGTGTCTGATGTAGAGAATAGGTTTTCTTCCTAATAGTGCAGTGATTAAAATTTGGCAGGGTCCCGAGTCCGTTTAGTGATGCATGTAGCTCAACCCCTACTTCTAATTTCAAGTGCAGAAAACTCAAATCTTGAGGTAGTTTGAAGTAGTGATCACACTATACTCTTCGTAAGTGTATTATAATATGTAATGCATATGTGTAACACTCACTATTTGCTTCTTGAATTGAACTTGGCCCTTGTAATTGAAATTTGCTTGTCCGTGTGCTAATTTTTCAATAATATTACATAATAGGCGTAAGGATTTTTATAACCTAAAAAGCTTTTTCTGTTAAAATGAAAATGGGCGCCATTTGCTTGTCTGAAGATCAGGTCTGCTCCATTTCATTATTGCACCCTTTTACTTTATCTACAAGCATATGCGGGAGTCTGCGTGAATAACCTGCATGATACATAGTTGTTTTATGGTTCCGGTTGTTTGACTGTCAGGTTCAAAGTCTGATGTGGCTATTCAATTCAAGAAAACGTGAAGTTCCGCGCTCTCTTCATCAGAAGAAAAGGAAAACAAGAAAGTGGGATTTTCAGATTATTGAAGATGTGCTAAAGAAAGGGGGGTTAGCAACCCTCCGAAAAGGAAGCTCAACGTAACCATGGTGGAAAAGCTTTCTCTGACTCCTGAGTCTTTCAGAAAGGGTGAAAGCGTGCATTTGGATGTTGATGCTTATGATCCTGAACACCCTGGCTTCAATCAATCAGTGACATCTGGGGCTCACTCTGCTGCTAGCTATGAATCGCATGAGCTTCCTACATTGCAAAAGAAGAAAGAAAACTTCCATATTTTTGAGGATGATAATGAAGATTTTATACCATTGTGTTCAACTGACCATTCTGACCTTGAAGACGGGGAGCTTGGTAATTCTAGCAAGGGTTCAGATGAGGAACAAATAGAGTTAGATATGCTTATTGGAATTGATGATTCTTCTATCCCTGTTCCACGATTTCTGCTGAGTAATAAAGAATCCGACAAGTTAGGTGACTCTTCCTCTGCTGCTGTAAGTGACCTCCAGTCCAAAGATGAAAGTGATCATTTGAATTCCCTTCCTTCAAAGGGTATGTATTGTGATGAGCCCAGAGAAAAAACCAGTGTGTTTTCTCGCTTAAGTTTTTCTTCGAAGGGTGTTGCTTCGAAGAATCAGAATAATGCCAATGGAAAGGACTTTGCGAATAACATGTCAAGAGAAAATAAGCAATATCGATATGAAAGCATTAAAGATGTCAGACAACAGAGCAAAAACGGTGCAACGTATAAAAGAGCTAGTGTGTTTCTGCGCTTGGCCGGTGCTTCAGATGCTGTTTCTCCACAAGTCCCCTCTATGACAGGACTATATGAAAGAACTGACAGCTGGAAGAAGGTTTGGTAGAAAAGTAAAGTTTCAGAATGTTTGGCTTCAGTATATAAACAAGTGGTAGTTTTTCTAAATTTTAGTTACTTTTTAGTTGAGATTAGAAATGAATTTAGCTGGGTTAGGTTCTTTTAGGAACCTATCAATAGAATATATGTTTACGTTGCTACTTAACAGATTTGAGTTCAACTCCACGCTATTAATGCACTCCAAATTTTCATGCCATCTTGTTCTTTTTTTCTTTATTTCTTTTTTTTTTGTTTAATGGTGTTTGTGGTGTGGTGTGGTGTGCTAAGCTTTATTGTCTGCAACTGGTTTGTTTCTGTCACATTGCTTCATTTGCACTCCAAATGATTTTGGGGGCACATACATGTGCCGTTCTGTTGTTGAGGCCATATTTGTTCTTCAATGACATGGTATCTCTCACCGCCAGCAACGAACCCTCACAAGGAACCCACAACCATTAAACATATTTGATTTGATGTTTAATTTAACGAGAGAAGGGTGATCACCATCTCCGTTTATTTTAACAAAGCAATTCTGTTTGAGCCTGACTAACATGCTCTCTTGGATGTGAGTATCAGTGCAGGTATCATAATGAGTATCAAATGAACATTATTTTGCATGCGAAAGTATGAGTCAATTCTGTTTGGTACTTCCAAATTTTGTTAATTCAAATGGTCCAATTTACAATAATAATAATAATTGAATACTTAAGTGTGTGAATATTTAGAAAATACAAGTTTTGATCCAGTTTTCTTGTTAGATAAAATACTTTTGAGGTGTATATTTGCTTGAAAAAAACGAAGCTACATTTGAGGTGTGCAAGCCACTAGGAAGATTTTATCCTTTTATAGTTGATCAATTGTAAAAGTTAAACAATTCATAACTCCAATCCTAGTAACAGGTCTGGACTTAATAATTTTTCCTATATGTACATGTAGCCTGGATGTGTTTTCAAAATAGAATGCTACGTTATCCATTATTGCATTCTACTTATAAGAGGTAGATCTATTTCAACCTTGATGACTCATTACAATTTCAACAATTCATAACTCAAATTTGAATACTACGTTATCCATTCTAGCTCTGTGTTAGAACTGGTGATTCACTGCGTTGAATTACTTTTATTATTCACAAGAAATGGTTGCGTTCTGCCAGTGGGACAAAATAATCATATGACATCTCAACGATAACAAAAGAGGAACATTTCTTAAATGAGTACAACTTCTCCTTGAATTCTTTCAAAGCCTTAGAATTAAGTTTTTGAATTGGGAAGGAGAAAGCCATCCTCTCCAGCATCCTACCATTTTCAATAAAAAGTTTGACTAAAATCAGTTCATGCTCCTCTCCATTAGCTTTTCCAAATTTCACATCTCTGAGAGAAGAGACCAAACAACCGGGCACAGCAATAGATTTCAGGATCTCTTTTGCGAATTTGGGTATTCCCTATTGATTAACGATCAAACCAAGTACAAATAAGACTCGTCAAGAGCAAAGAAAGTAGAACGAAAAGAAAATCATTAAGCAAGTAGTCACAAAACTTGTATGAAAACAGTACAGCAAAAGTTGCATTGCTAGTTCATTTAAAAATATAAATTACTATGACTAACCTTCGTCAGAACTAGTGTGTTCAGAACCGGTGAGTTTTGAAGAAAGCCTATAATAACTTCAATATTAGTAACATAGCCAAGCTCCAAATGACTCAACATTGAAAATACAGGTAAATGGCCTAGTGGTAGAGCCTGCATGAGCATGAGATAAAGAAACGCTTATTTTGTAAAAGTAAAATGAAGTGTGCAAAGCGTTAATCATGATAACCAAACATAGACAGTTCCATGTAGTAGAAAAAATCATATAGAATACATGCTTACCTCCAACTCTAAGGGAAAGTCCTCAAATTTGATACATTTGACTTGATGGAATTGCTGGAAAAGGAGAAGGGTAAAAGGAATGCGTCGAATCTCTGATTCTACTTTACTAACTTCTAAAAATGTGATTTTTACAGAACCACAAGCAGGAAAATGAATTTTATGTGACAGACCATAACCGCAGTAATTGAATTCTTTAAGATGTAAAGCATTGAACTAGATTGATTGGCCACATGGATCATGTGTTTTAACCTCAAAGAAATCAGCGTCTTGTCCTATGGAAATAGTTTCAAGTAAGGGAGCTTGTACGATAACATCTTTTCCATTTGACCAATGGCAGTTACTGATCTCAAACTTTTTGACAAACGGTAAATTAAGGTTCATAGAGTCACTGGAGGGATCAATGTCAAAAAAGACACCATACAAGTTGAGGAATTTTAGCTGTTGAAAATGAAGGGAGGTAGTGGGAACTTTTATGGCAGAGTACACTTTAAGCCGCAACTCTAGTTCTTGTAATGACGAAGAGCTGAAAAGATCATCAGATGTACCAAGAGAAAAGGGGAGTTTATAAAAATATGGATGGATCCTAAGATTTTTGACTCTCCTATTTTTCAAGATGCTAGAGATCCATGTATTTTGAAGTGATACACAACGTTTGTTATAGATTACAAAAGAAAAATTTTCCAATCCAATGGTTGAAAAAATTAAAGAAGTGTTATCAGTAACCTTGTTCAGAAAGTTTACAAAGCATTCCTCTTTTTTCCCTTTTAGAATTTTCAAACAGCTCTCAAAATCAATGTAAATTTGGTCTAGTTTTAAACGCCACCTATAATCTCCCTCAGAACGACAAGAAATACACGCAGTCCAATCATCCTACATCCAAAATCACATATAAGGTTTATATAAAAAAAGTAATCATATAGAGAAGAAGAGTGCAAGAATAAAACATACTTTCTCATAGTAGAAGCAACTAAGACATTTGGTTTTGCAGAAAGTGCAAATGTTAGTATAATTGCATAAATCACTGTCATCAAATTGAAGGTTTGTGATAGATTTCCATCGATCTATCCAGCTCTTGGATAACACACAAGTCCTAACTGCTTCTTTTGTTGGAAGCAAAGAAAGAATGCTAGTTATCACTGATTCAGGTAACTTGCTACCGACAACGTCTTCCTCCCGCGGCTCACGTGCTCTTTTCTTTGTAGAACCACCCTCCATGCTCATTACAATCTCCTTTCTTGCTGCAACTGTAGACAAAGAACTTTGTTAGTGTAGTATGGTGTGTTTTTTCCTTCTTCTGTCTCATGGCATTCACACAAACATTATTGGTTAACAAACATTTAAGTGTTTTGATAGCATTTTGCTGGTTCCTTAGTATTTCTATTCAGTTCCTTAGTGATAGCATTCAGTTACGGTAACCCACATCTTGGAAGTTGCTCTACATACATGGAATCCGAATTTGCTACATCTTTTTTTCTTTTTTTAGGTAATCTCAGCTATAAAATTACAATATAATATTACACCGCTCAATATCAATTAACTCGATACATATTTTACACATTTGACCGTTGAATTGTAAGTTTATATTATAAATCATCTGAGTAAAACGATACATATTTTACAAATTTGACTATTGAATTGTAAGTTTATATTATAAATCATCAAAGTAAAACGATACATATTTTACAAATTTGACCGTTGAATTGTAAGTTTATATCATATAGATCATATAAAATTTTAAACAAATTTAAAATCATGACATATTATTGAAATCCGTCAAGATGAACGGTGTTAAATAAAAATGCATAAACGTTAATTTTAATGGGTCTCAATAACATATCAAATCATTTTAGATTTGTGTAAAATTTTAAATTTAAAAAACATGTATCGAGTAAAATTATGTGAGCAACTAAAGCACTAAACCATTGTTTTGAATGTCAATTAAAGCTAATTCTACAATTTATAATGCATCATGAAGTTGGTGATTTTGGCTTACTCTACACTTTCTTACTTAATTCCTGTGCGCCTTTGAGAATTTATACTTTTCAGTACTTTTGACTAAGCATGGTTAAGCAATCTGTTACTAATAGCTACTTCTACTAAACTATATATCTAAATGTACGATAATATAAAATTCCCAATAAATTCAGTGAACCATAATGCCCCTCTACACTGTAATAACATATGTATAATGTTAAAACAATGATGGGAACAAAAATGGTTTAACACAACGTTACAATCTTTACTACTCAAAAGCTTTGTTGAAACAACAACAAAAATGAGCAAACTTCAAATTTTACTCTATAATTTCCCCCTCCTCTTCGTCAAACTCATTGATTCCATCTCCATTATCACCCTCATCACTTTCTTCATCTTCATTATCATGACAATTATCACTATCTTTTACAAATTTTTGCACTATTTCCTTAGTCCCATGTTCAGGAACAGCTTCTCCCCCCTGCAAATGTTTTTTTCCACCATAAACTTCAGATCCCATTTCTTTGACCGAAACTGATGGATATACCAGTGGCTTATCGGGATAATCTTTGAAGAACGAATTAGCCGTAATGAACCTGAAAACCTGAAACAGGTGGCTTTTATCTCTCTTTATATCTGCACTCAAGAGTTTCTGCAATAGAGTTGGTTTCTTCTTGTTTTCTAGTAAATCTCTGTCAGCAAACTTCTGCTTCTTGTTATTCCGACTTCTTCTGTCTAGATTCCTCTTTACCTTGTTTTTGAATTTTCTTTTGTCGGTAAATGAGTTTTTCTTATCTTCACTCTGAAGGCCTTGATTTGTACCATTATTCAGGTAGTATGAAGGTATTTCAGCAACTTCAACTCCCAACTCAGCTTGCTTTGCTAAAACCTCCTTGAGCTGCAAAGATAAAAATATATACTAAGTTCAAGATTTGCAAACTGCTCGCCATTAGTCCAAGGAAGATTTATTTGTTATCACATGTATATATTTCATCCTAAAATATACTAACCGCTTACCACTCAATGGTCAATAGAATAACAAAATGAAATGTGAGTGACAATACAAGACCCCGTTTACTTTGTTAAAATGTTTTCTAATTTCATGTTCAAAATTTTGAGTTAAGTTTTACTTTCTAACAAAGGAGATAATAGACTCTTGAAATGAACAATTGTGTACATTGTTTGGAAAAAAATGAAAATGGCAAAAATTTGTTTTCATTATTTCCAGAAATGGATCATCCCAAACTTGCATTTCATCTCCTCACAATGATCCACTTCAAGAGTCTCACACAGGTTAAAATGAACACATTTTAGAAAATGGAAATAGAAAATGTTTTCACATGGTAAACAAGGCATAATAATTTCTTCGAATTGGGATTCCCTGCTGTAGAGGAATCACGTAGCTACACGCTGTGAGTGATCTTAGCATTAGTTTGAAATCGAACAGTTCATATGACAAATTCATAAAAGCTGTTTAAACAATCTCGATCGGACGGTCGAAAGCAGTATTTACGTATCTGTTTCCAAATTCATACTGGAAAGTACTATATGCTAAAAATAACATCACTCTAACAAGTATACCTCTCGTTGTAAGAGCTCTCTATCAATGACCTTGGAGTCTTTTGATTGGTCACTCTGCTTCTGCAAGTAGTAATTCAGTTATTATTAGACACAAACATTGATATTAGACAATAATTTTTAATAATTCAAGCAGTAATAGTAGTTTGTTTGAAACCTTCTCAAGTTTTTCTCTGGAAGGATGATTCTTCCTCCGTGCTTCACGCCATTGTTGAATTTCTTGCTCAGAATAAGTCAGAGAAAAGGATCTAGCCATCCAAAAAGTAAAACAAGTGCTAAGATATTAGCAGTGCAAAGGTAGTAAAGGAAAGATCAAACTATAAACTGATGACGAAATAATACATGATTTCTAAAATTAGCACCAAAAATGAGATCTGTTTCATATGGATTGTTGTTTAAAGTTTTAGTTCGGGGCCAAAATTGTGAAAGCTCTCGACTCAACCGATGAAGCATGATTCACTTCTCCCATATGCAAATTGTAAATTGGTACTTGAGTGCCAATTAGCAGCACTTATGAGAATTGGTTCTTGCCAATTCACCGTGTGATTCATAGAACTGACAAACCGATGGCTGAATATGGAAGACGGCTTTCAGCTTTCCCCTCTTTTACATGTTCTGGGACCTCAATGTTTTCCTCAACCACCAGCGACCCAAGGAAAGAGCTGTCAGAGATGGTGGCTCAGCAGACATCCCTCATAGGAAGACTCAAATAGCATTCCGACTATGTATGTATACCCCAAAACGTACCAATACTTTGTATGGTCACGTACCACTAACACATAACATGGACAAAAGAGTATAGCAAACCTGGTAACTATGATCTCAACCTTGTTAACTCAATATGTTGAAGCAGGGTGTGTTTGTTATAAAAATGTTAATAGACTATCATACTTGATGGATTGAAATGGGTTCAAATGGTTTACTATGGCAGCAATTTATACGTCAATTTATATATGTTGCGAATTTAGATTAAAAGAAAAATACATCTTAATAATATCTACTAGGAGCAAACTGAGACTTCCTGTCATGTTCAAAGGGGAACAAGTAAAAAACAAACCAAATCAGTGTGTCAAAAACTAAAGAAAAAAAAATCCCCATTTCCAATGAAGCAACCATATTTAATAATAATTAAAAGGTAGACAATATCTGATACAACACCCAACTATAACTCCTATCATGCAATATCATGGTAATTATCCCCACCCTAATCTACCACCCCAACCATCACTAATTGCTACCATTGCAAGTTAACACAACAACCAAACCACACCTTACAAACCCTTCATGCATCACGGTTTACTTAATTGAATAAAAGCATTGATTTTGCCAAAACAATCCACACCGTATACTTGCTACACGCCAACTACACCATAGTTTAGATAGACTTAATTTGTCCCCTACTTGAATACAGAGAAGCCTAACCCTCGTGTTGGCTCATCTCTGACCAAGTCGACTCCCTTGTCCAAAATTCTGCAGGTTCACTTATACCAGTCTGAAAAGACAGCCTCCCGGCACTATTTTGAAAATAGTCCAGCACCAACCTTTAATAGCAAGCAAAGTTCCGTATCCGACGCTGAATTGTCTCCCTACAATTAAAAAACAAAACCAGAATCTTCTCATTTACTGCATTCTAAATCCGATACACTGTAAAGGATTTAAATTCCAGTCTGAGATTGAATAGTTGAATCCTTTTGCTTTTGATCTAACCCACATCCACGTTGTTAGTTTTACTTGTTCCACCAAAGACGCTGCCTCTAAATTTTTATCTTGAAATACTTTTGCATTCTTGCTTTTCCAAATAATCTACATACTAGCAAACCATATATATAACTGAAAGTTTCTCCTCATGGACCCTTCCACTCCTCATCACACCAACAAAATGCAAAACATGGTTTTTAATCTCATTACGAAACACTTTATTTACTCCAAACCACCTCGCTATCCCATGCCAAACACTTGAGAAAAGAGGACACTCAAAGAATAAATGTTATGATGAGTCGACTCCGCTATTCCACACCCGCGACAACAATTCTGAGCTTTCATAACTGAGACTCCTCACTTCACTTGGTTGACTTTCGTTGGTATCCGATCTTGACTAACCTACCAAGTGAAAACCACTACCTTCAGCGGAACCAATTCGTGTCATATTTTCGTGACTGTCTCCTCTACCCTATTTGGTCCTTCCTTCATTATGATTTGATATGCAGATTTTACCGAATATCTACCTGATGCATCACTCACCCACACCCGTTTATCATCTTCCACCTCACTAATATTCTCCTCCTCTAGCTCCACCATAAGCTGCCTCGCTAAATCTACCATCCATTGGTATAGCTCTCTCCTCCAACTAAGCCTCCATTCCCTTCTCCCCTCTACCTGATCACATAAGTCTGCCTCCTTACTCTCTTTATCCAACGATATAGAAAACAACCTATTATACTTCTTACTACATTCCTCTCCCCCCTTCCAAACTTCCTACCAAAAATAAGTATCTTTCTCATTCCCCACCACCTTCTTAATACTCTCTGCGAACCATTCTTTGTTAAACCTCGTGCTCCCTCTCTCCTCCGCCTGCACATCCAGCCACCACAAAGAACTACTCCTGCCCCCTTCCTCCACTCCTCCCAACTTCTCTCCAGATTTGTTACTGAGACAAGAAAGCTAAAGGCAATTTCTCTCATTTTTCACTCACCAACACCATTTTCCCAAGAGAGCTATGTTGAAAGCCCTCAAATTTTATATACCCAGACCCTCAAACTCTTTTTCAGTAGACACCTTGTCCCGTCTAACCCAATTTATTTTCCAAGAGTTCACACTCCCGCCCCATAGAAATTGTTTGTTGAGAGTTTATATCTTTGTGATGATTCCTGACGGAGCCTTAAAGAGAGACAAATAGAATACCGGTAACGCTGCAAGAACCGAATGCAAAAAAACGACACCCCCTCCAATAGACAAATTCCTGCATTTCCACCTATTGAGACATCTTCCCACCTTATCCACCACCGAGAGGAAGAACTTTAATAGTGATATTGCTTATAGCATTGTATGTAAGTTTTGTCCTTTTTATTAGTACCCTTAGTGATTATTTATCACTTTTTACAAGTTATCTTTTTCTCACGTTAATTTTTCATGAATTCCTCATTCCTATTCCTAACTATCTACCTTTGGAAAAGATAAATTACTGAGCAACTTACAAACGTAATTTTTGGAAGCTGGACACATATCAGAGAGGGGAAATGTAATGTCGATTTAGCCTATCCAATATCCCCCTCCAATTATTTAAAATGTAAATACCTTAAGAAGTAAACATAGTGACTAGTAACAGAATTTAACATTCATATTTGGTCACAGCACCAAGGACTATATGCCAAAACTTCAACCAGATCGGCAGGAGCGTTCTACAAACTTTTTTAACATTTCCATTAACTTTTTAAAATTTTAAAGAAAAATATTACATCTTAATAATATCTACTAGGAGCAGACTCGAGACTTCTTGTCTTATTCAAGGGGGAACAACTGAACAAGTACATTGACAGATGGTTTTTCATTGACAATACTTTGCAATGTAATAGTTAAGTAAAAAACAAACATCAGCCTGTCAGAAACTAAAAAAACTCCATCTCCAACAAACTAACCAATTTAACAAAAGGCCATTTAATAACAATCAGCTTGTTAAGAAGAAACCACAATTTAAAACAGTTCAATCTTCAATTAAGGCAACGATATCAAGTAAAAGATTGGCGAAAATTTATTGGAAAGTCGAGCAATGTTACCTTTTCGGTTCCTGCTCAGAATTCAAACCAAAATGTCCAGCTCTCTCATTGTTGGGACCTGCTTTTGATGCAAGCATTAGTCGAAGTCTAACCACAGAGAATTGTTTTCATCTCGATACCAAGCAGTAGAGTTCAAACTTTGTCAAAAAAATAAGTATAACTCAAACCTTTTCCCTTGTGATCTTTTGAAAACCTCTTTCCTTTGTTGGTATCATTGAATTTAGACTTCTGGAACCTACATAAATTGGACACTGTAAATCACAGGAAAACTATGTAGTGTGCAAGTCGTTGAATTGTCAACACAATAAACCAAGAGTGGGAAAAGAGATAAGAAAACAACGTACCCTCCTTGAGATCCCCCTCTATTTTGTTTATTTTTGAAGTTTTTGTTTGGTGATCCTTTCCAGTTAGAGTTTGCAAAATTAGTATTCATATTGCTATTAGGATTTTCCTGCAGCAAAATTCAGAGTTGCATTAAATTGAATCACACCCTTTTACATTTATAGGTTGCATATTGACTGACATAACTAATACACATTGAAACAGAACAAGATTGTTTATCATAGAAAGTAAAAGTTTGTTCAACTTCAAATTTCGCTACACTACTATAACCGCGGTTTGACAACACTGTACAAAAATGCATATTGTGGAATAACAGCAGTTTGTTAAATTTCCACTACTCTATAATGTTAAAATGCTTCCACTATGCTATTTGAAAACACAACATTGAAAAGATAAAAACACGTTCAATTTCAAAAATACCTGAGAATGAGAATTCCTAAATGCAGAACCTTGAGCATTATTTGCATTATGTGGAACAGAACCATTGTTTGCTTGTAACTGCTGAGGTGGAAAAGGTCCTCCTGGTACAAAACCGTTCCCTTTCCCATTCCCATTTCCCGGAGCCCGATTCTTCTCATTCGGGTCAATCTGTGGCCTAACTTGATTTCCAGGCACCATACCAAACTGAGGATTCCCATTAAACATAGGATTTTGAGGAACCATAGCATGAGGCACTTGGTTAGGAAACCCAAACATAGGTTGTTGACCAGGTTGCATACCATATGGAACAACCTGAGTAGGGTTTTGTCTTTGCATTTGCATAGGAGGTAACTGTTGGTTCATCATATTCTGCATTGGATATGGTCCAGGTGGACAAAACTGAGCATTTGGAACATTCATGTTTGGCATATTCATATTCATATTAGGTTGTTGAAGCAAATTGAGAATATTTTGAGCTAAAATTTGTGCATTATGCATAGCTTGTGGTCCTCCTTGTCGAAACATTGGATTAAAAGTTGCATTATTTTGAGGAACAAAACCAGCACCTGAATGAGACATAAAAGGGGGTGGTTGTTGTTGTTGCATGTTTGGTGGAATAAAGGGTTGTTGTTGTTGTTGCATAAAGTTTTGATTTTGATAATTTCCAGGATGACCCATTTGAGGACGGTGATTGTTTTGAGGATTTGAGAAATTGAGTGTGTTGTTATTGGACATTGTTTGAGAAAAATTCAAGATTTTCAAAGAGTGGGTGGGGAGAATACAAGAAAGTGAAGAACTCACAAAAGGGTAGCGGATATTGGGTGGTACAGGCGGTGGAGTTCCATGTCGTTACGGTGGAGTTCCTCTTGTGCAGTGAAGAAGATGAATATTTTAAAGTTATTTTTGTTTTAATTTCTAAAATGTTAAAATGATTTTCCAATTTTAAAAAGTTGATTTGATGACATGTCAATGCCATTTTCCATATTGGAATTGCCACATAAGTGCTTTTTTGGCCACATCATTAAAAAAACGGGCCACATCAGCGTTTTTAAAGGATACAATGGAGGGTAGGACGAAAAAATGCAACAAAAATGATAATTGAATGACATTTTTGTTCTGTTTTAAAAAGGCAGAACCAATTTCGTGAGTTGGTCAAAACACGAGGACCAAAAGTGTAATTAAGTCTAATTTTAACTAATTGATCGAAATTGAAACTTAATAAAATCGAATTAGAGATTTATTGAAAATAAGGAACGTACCCTAATATTTGTGGTGTTCAAATTATAAAATTTGAACTACTTATTGTATTAAGAGTGTATAATCTAAATAGCTAAAAAAAACTCATTTTCCACCCAAAAATGAGAGAAAACTCATTTCATATTCTATAGTTCAAAAGTCCAACAAGGTATTTTTTCTAGGGAAAAAATAAGACGCATGAGAAAGACATAAGCAATGGCGGAGCCAAATTTTTTTTATGGAGGGGCCATGTTCTTATGATATATGTAGTTGTAGCCAAATGGTTCGTTCGGTTTTTTGTTGCTCCCCCTAAACATGGTTCGATACTTGCATTTTATAATGATTTCATTGCATTTTTTGCTTAAAAAATACAAAAAAAAAAAGTCGAAGGCTTAAAAAATGAACAAGAAAGGATCGAACACATCACCTAACACTCAAAGGTTTAAAAAGTTTAAAGGTGAGACGCTTAACCACATTGCTAAATTAAAAATACATGATTTGTGATACAAACGCTAATATATATAATGCAACATTTAGTTAAAAATGTGTATATATACCTATTAAAAAAAAAATGTTGACTTTAGGGAGGCAGGACATAAGATGTAAAAAGTAAAACCAAGAAACTATGCTCCATATATTAAAAGTTGATTCAGGTCTCACTATTGAAAATTATTTTGCCACGTTTTATTTCAAAAAAGTGGGATCATCGTTATAATTTGTATATAGAAATCAGATTTTTTTTTACTAGATAAATATCATATTATTACCTCTTATTTATTAAAAAAGGTACCTCTTGTATAAAAACAAAACAAAACATTTTTTATTTAAAACTCGTACCTCTTAAAAACAAAACGAATCTGTTTTTTGTTTAAATAAAATATAAAAAACAAAAAATATAAGATTCTTAACAAAAATAAATAATATTGTATCAAAGAATAAAAACCCTAAAAATAATACTACATCAGTTCTTGGATATGGAACGTAGTGTAGTATATAATGTTAGAAAGAATGTAAAGTTTTTTTTTTTTTGAAGAAGAAAGAATGTAAAGTTTGTTTTGTTGAGAAAGTGATAATAGAGTCTCGATTCTTCTAGGTTAAGTCTTCTCTCTCCCGTCAAGGTTAAGTCCAACATGTTTTTTAGATTCTTGCTCTACTTGATTCTTTTCCTCTATCCAGAGTCCAGCCTTTACTTCTGAGTCGGATCAGATTAGATTTCACAATTTTCAAAGCTTTGTGTTTATGTTTTTGTTTTTGTTCTTTTTATGAGTTACATGGTTGAATGTTAAGGCATTAGATCTTAATTGTTTGCTCGCTCCTTTTTCACCATGCACGCATGTGGGCTTTTATATGATTATGAGTTAATGTTATTTTTATTATAATTCATGATATTTGATATGTTTGGAATTACGTAAACATGAAAATTCAACTGTGTGTGTGAGTGTGGAATCTTTCACTGTCATGGTTTTAAGGGAATGTGTTTTATTATATCGGTATATGTTTTTGATTTTGTCATTTGCATTACGAATAAATTTTGTATGTCTACCAAATTTTGTCACCTTATAATTTCTTTGAGGATTGTGTGTTCTTTGTCTCTACTATGAATTTCTTCAAAAATATCCATGTGTTCCTCTTGTATTTTTGTCCCATGTTTAATTTGTCACCTGCAATCATTCTTTCAATAATTTGTATATTTATACATCCATTTATTCAATCACTCAAATCCTAATCCTCCTCAAGACACCAAGCAACTTTTCGATTGTCAAATCACCACTCAACACATCATCC
>Ga0315913_1004286_pt1 | contig 17257 bp, 10 predicted proteins | sample MpolsnodulesMG_FD_207736 | JGI IMG/M metagenome (GOLD analysis project Ga0315913, IMG submission 207736) | Medicago polymorpha root nodule microbial communities from Los Angeles, California, United States - small nodules | ecosystem: Host-associated > Plants > Roots > Nodule | place: USA... | reverse complement strand
GATAAGTTGAAGCTGATTGTGGAACCATTGTGTCAAAGGTTTTCCTTTGTTCCTTTCTTTTTACTTATTACACTTGAAATTGTATGGTTGAATTCATCGGTGTTCTGGGTAGCAAAAGCATATGATGCAATGCAAATTATAATTTGGCTTGTTTTGGTGCAAGGCCTGTATGAAATGACTCAGAGAAATTTAGTTGTATAAAGACAATATTGTAGAGTTTCCGTTATAAATTTAAACCGAGGGGTAATCGCATCAAAATTGAGGGTCTATGTGTAAAAAACTAGCAAAAGAAAGTTAAAGATTGTGCAAAGAACATTGTTTTTGGACCATGGTTATGCACAAGAACTTCTTTATTCAAATTTTACTGTAATTTTGATCCCTGGTTCAAACTTCTTTATATCAATTAAATGTGTTACTCTTTGTATTTTTCTTTCCCTTGTCTACCATGATCCCAGTAATTGACATGTATTTGAAGGAGTCACATATGATATGATGAAGGTTATAAAGCCAAAATAAGCTTGATTCATCACTCGGATTTTAGAATGCAGATCGGAAACTAGTCATTGTCAGTCCTATTTTGCCTTTTCTTGTTGCCATTCGTCATCAAAATTTCACAACTAATCTTCCACAACAATAACTTGATTCGTTCTGGCTCCTTTCGACTCCAAATAAGAGGAATAATTGAGTCGGATTTCAACATGTTAATAGGTAACAACAGCCTATAAGCTAGTGCATTAGAAAAATGTCCATCGGCCATGCAAAAAAAAAAATCGACCATGTCTTTTTCATCAATACTGCAAGCAGGTGGGATTTTTTGAATAGATTCATCATTGACCGAAAAACTAGATCTCAATGAAGGACTGATTGTTCACAGCAGCATCTTCCAGAAATTCAGTCTTGCCCCATTGCCTACTCTCCAGATGATACTCTCATTTACATTCAGCCACCTCTTGCAAATTCCATGCCAAAACTTAGATCCAGGTCTATTACTTTTAATTCACGCATAATATCCGAACCACATCTATATTCAGATTTGTTAGTTTTAACCTACAAAATCATTACTTCTATGACAAAGAGTGCAGCCTGCTTTCATCATAGAGGACAAGTCACTTGCTACTTTGTTCTTTAACAACAGTCACATATATCAGCTGGAACCGAACCAAACCAGTAACAATCACAAATATCAAAGTACAGTGTATAAAAATAATTAGATTCCATTGATCATAATTTCAAAGTACGAGAACTTAAAGATCAAATGTTACAACTAAAGCTATAATTTTACATTGATGTACAAACAATCTAATACAAGCTAATAACTTCCTCTTTTACAAATGGACCACATAAAATATAAATTAGAATAGACCAAATATAATCGGTTGAGTTGAATAACAACATCTCCATATGGTCAGAATTGACGTGACAGAATTGGTATGACAAAATAACCCAAACATAACTCTTACAACTCTTCCAAGCAAATGACATTGTGTAGCACCAACTGTTATGACAGAATTTGTATAACTCCAAGCAATTGTCATGACAAAGTCAGTGGTTTCCAAGCAATTGTCACTATTTCCAACCATGTAAATCTGAAATTAAAATGATAATCATAATAAATAAGAAATGGGAAGCAAAGAATGGGAGAAGGAAGGAAGGACACCAACGCCGGTGTGGTGCACCGCCACACTGATCCATCTTCACAAATCTAATGTAGAAATTCAAATCTTTTAACTTTAACTTGCATAAGTCATCCAACCATACAGTTTCTCATTGTTAACCCACCCACCTCCATAGTTGATCCATTTATTGAATTTCGCATGCACTTTCCATCACAAACAAGGCAACATGTTTCTCCTTATTCAGTTGTGCTATTGAGTGGACTTGCAAGTGTCATGTCTCTCTCACACTATCAGCAGACGCTTTGACGGTATGTACTATCTTTTTTCTGATCATCATCATTTATCTTTTTAAATATTGTGTATAAGATAATGCGTATTGGCGCAGAATGTTGCCTTTAGTGGTGTTTCCCATGTGAATCTATTTCTGTTTCATTTTACTAGGATCCTCTCTATGCAATTGATCATCTCCATCTCCTTCCCAAGTTCCACAATTTGACACATCTTTGTCTGCGTCGGAGGATTAGCCCTTTCACTAGAAAAACATTAATGGAATTCCTCTTAAGGTGTCCTAAACTGGAAGCTAGCTCTTGCAGGCATGGGAAGTTGTGACATTCAGTTTAAGTAAATCTTTTTTTTTTAGTAGGAATTAAATTTTCTTGTCTAACTTTAATAAGGTGCGGTTAAGTTAAATGGCTTCCTTCAACAATAGTTTATGGGGTTTGTATTTCATGAACTGAATCAATTTATACTTTATATTATTGGACAAACTCTCTCTCTTTCTTTTGTTTCGTTGTTAAGTGTTTGCTTGGAAATGAAACCATGTAACAATGCAAGTATGGTTTGCTTGGAAATGAAGCTTGCCATGATTTTGGAAACTTGTCCATGAAAACTTGGACTTACAGGTTTCAATCAAATATATAGTTAAGTTTCGTTGGTATCAAGACTTATACTAAATCCCAGCCGTAAAATCAAATGAATCATATGGCTCTGAATATCCCGCTGTCAAATTAAAATGTGAGACATGTATTATTAGTTGTTTTCTACATTTTGGGTCATCAAACATAATTCGTTGAAGTTTAGATCAAACCAAACCCACTGCTACTCATACAAGCAAACTAAATCATTTGTTGATTTTTTAGAATGTTTGAGAGAAGATTATCCACTCACATTCAAGAAGGCATTGAAACATATCAATCTAAAGTATTATATGATGCCATGTAAACAAAATTATCCCAAATTTTGAAATAAAAAATAGCATCATGTGTCACAAAAAATAATGTACACAGAAATTAGCTAACATGTTACATTGTTGTTGATTTTCACTTGATTGATATTTTTTGTATAAATATTGATTGTATTCTTTTAAGGAAAATGCTATGTTTCCCGACAAATAACTTCCCGAAGCTATCACGATAGTGTTAATTAACCGTGTGGGCCACCTATTGTGCTTTCCATCAACCCATGTATTATTATAAGGAACTAATCCAACGGTTACCATACATTCAAGATTTTTTCATGATGAATTCCTTTGCTGGAAATAGCATCACTTTTCTTTTAATTGTTTGTTGGATTTAGAGTAGCTTTGCACACAGCTATCAAATCTTCTTTTTAGTCCTCCTAACAAAAAAAAAAAATCAACAAAAACAGACTTATATGTTAAGGGGTTAACGGTGCTTTACCCCAGTAATATAGGTCATTTTCGGTTTTCTCCCCTGTAAATATTTTTTTATTTACCCCCAGTAAAAAAAAATCAGAATACCCCCCTAATAGGTCATTCAAAAACCAAAATATCTGGAAAAAAAAAAAAATAATTGGTTTTTGAATGAGATGTTAAGGGTATTCCAGGATTTCTTTTTTATTGGGGTAAATAAAAAAAATTACAGGAGAAAAACCAGAAATAACATATATTAAAAGAGAATAAATCACTATTAACCATAGATTAAAACTTGTTTTGCGCGAAGTTGCTACTTGTGTGCATGCATTTCTTAGTCAAAGTATTTTGACAATATAAGTACAATTTTGTCATTTAATATATTTAACTAGGAAAAAAAAATCTTTTTAATACAAAAAAAACTAGAAAAAATATTAATTAATAATTAATGTAATAGATTGCAAGGGTATATTTTTCATTTAATTTGATTACGAGGGCAATATTGTCATTTAGTTGAAAAAATTGAAATTGAAAAGAAAAAAAAGACGTGGACGGCAGGATTCGAACCTGCGCGGGCAGAGCCCACATGATTTCTAGTCATGCCCGATAACCACTCCGGCACGTCCACTGTTCTGTTAGTCTTTTCACACAATATTTTGATATCACTTTTTCGATCAGTTTCAGAACTCTCACTGATAACAATTAGAAGCGAAACTTTCACAATTCCATTATACCAAAATCAAACACAGCGCCGAAACTGAGAAGAACAAGAACAAACAGGTTTTTTTTATTCATTTATTTATCATTTAATCTCATATGTAAATATTTTTTATTTGATTATTTTATTTCAACTGGTGCATTGTTTGCTACAAAAAATCATCAAATTCTAATGTATGTCTCTGTCAATTGATGAATTTTTTAAATGATTTGTGAATTTTGAATGAACCCTAAATGCAGATTTTTATAGTGGAACTTGGGTGATTTTCAAAATCGGTACTTTATCATCATGTCTTCCAAGAGAAACCTTCCATCATGGATGACTTCAAATGATGATGATGGTCATGGAAATTTTGGAAAGAGACCAACTTTGGATGGAGGTGGTGAGAATTCCAGTGAAATTGGGACTTCCAACAAAAAGACCAAAGTTGAAAATGAAAATGCTTTCAACAAGCTTATGGTAATTGATTAAGTTTATGTTTGGTATGACTGTGTGTTTGCCACAATCACACTGAGCCGCCGTGATTTTTCAAAAGCTACTCAATGCGTGTTTGGTATCATGGTTGATATGTCGAAATCACAGTGAGACACCGTGATTTTGTAAAAGCTACAATGCCAAAGCGGCTATGCAAAATCACGGTGTCACAGTGATTTTGAAAAGCTACACTTTGTAGATTTTGTAAAATCACGATGGCTCGTTGTGATTTCAGCATATCCACCGTGATACTAACAATGGACGTAACTTTTGCAAAATCATGATGGTACAATGTGATTTGGGCAAACTCATAGGGATACCAACAGTTGTGTTTATTTGGGTTTGTTTGCATTGTTGTTGAATGAGGTTATTAATTCATTAAACTGATTTATGGACAGGAAGGTGTAGTTTTTGTGCTGTCGGGTTTTGTGAATCCGGAGCGTGGCATCTTGAGGTCGCGTGCTATGGAAATGGGAGCAGAATTTAAGCAGGACTGGAACTCTAATTGCACTCTTTTGGTTTGTGCATTTCCAAATACTCCCAAGTTTCGACAAGTTGAAGCTGATTGTGGAACCATTGTATCAAAGGTTTTTCCCTTTCTTTTGACTTGTTACACGTGAATGGTCTTTAAATGTATTCCTTTAAAAGTACTGCTTATATTTTGGAAAGGCTAGAAGTGGAAGGAAGAAGTCCTCACGAATCTGTCTTATACTCCTTAGTCCTTACGAATCCCTATTGTATGGTTTGTTATTCTCACTACTTGTGGTGTGGATAAGTTCATTGCTCTAAGTGTCATTTTATTAATGTCTCATGGTCAGAGTTTGTAAACTACTTATCAACAAATAAGATCTCTGGTGTTGATTCATTATTGACAATCCCATAGAATTAAAATTGAAACTATTGTCCTCAAACTTGAACCAGCTAATAGCCAAGAAGGTACTAGGGCATCTCTATGTATAATCTCATTTTTCTTTGTGGAATAATTTCTTTTTAAGCATTTGGTTTGATATTTGATATCTATGTGCAATTTAGCGTCAATTACTGTAGGCTGTAGCTGTAGTGTCTTAGTTTGCGGTGGTTTAGTTGAGACATAATGGCTTTCTTTCCTCAATGAAGGAAATTAGGGATCTTTTGTCTTGGTTGACATTCTGACATTAAGTTTTTGCTCGAGGACAGGATAATGAATAGAGTTCGTTGTTCTTTTCTGTTCTAACATGAATGAGATTTTTATGTGATGTGCTAATCCAAGCCTTTCACTGAGGGGAATCCTATTTGTTACATAATCCAGACGATGCTGTTTTTTTTTTAATAATATTGGTGGCATTAATTTTTCAAATATTATTGGAATCAAGCTTACCACTTTTTAGATTTTGGTGGGAAAATTCTAGTAACGTTACACTGGTTTTGATTGTATTATTGTCCATATATTTTGTCAGCAAAAACGTAACATGATGTATCCTTTATTTTGTTTTTGGGTGTTAGGATTGGATACAAGAGTGTTACAGCCAGAGGAAACTCGTTGAAATTGATAGTTACCTTATGCATGCTGGGAAGCCATGGCGTAAAGGAGGTAGATCGCATGAAGTCAATGAAGGTGACATAATTTTGTATGCACTAGTAAATTGATGGGACCTAGTTTAAGTTATTTTGCATTTGATAAATGATTTACTGATTACCACATTCATTTTGTATGTAACATGAAATTTGAGCTCAAAAGAAACCAATTAAGATTGCATGGAGCTGTGCACCTTTGTGACTTGCATCTTAGATATTATATTTCATATTCGTCTCTTTTCTCTCTCATTTTTCTGGAAAAGTAATTACTAATTAGAAAGAAAAAAATGTTGTTTTTGGAGCAGAATCACTGTTTTAGCTATAGAGAAAACTCCATTATCTGCAAAATATATTGATATTATGCATGCTTAATTATTTCTAAAATTACTTAAAGACCTTTTTTGTGTGTTTAAAACTTTCTTTACAACCATCTTTTTCACCGAAGATATATATAAATAAGTGCAAAATTGTAAGGGCAGATCTAATTAGCTGTTGCCACATGCATGTTTGCCAACCTCCTACCCAAGTCCCACTCCATTGTCTCGGTCCAGTTTCACATCTAATATTTCCTCATGAAATTTATGCGTGAGTGCAGAACAAAAACCATCTGTACCCCACAAACTACAAAAGCTTGTTGAAAGAGAGCCTTCAAAGGCGACTACTTCCATAAAATCAAAGGTAAAAGGTGGCAAAATGTTTTACAATTTTATATACTTGATTTGAGAAAAATGGATCTAAATAACCTTTATTTTATTTGTCGGCAATTAAATTTGCTATTTTTTTGTTTGCTGCATATTCCAGGGAAAAGACATTGACGATGCTAGGAAATGCTTTGAGCCTTCTGAAGTGAAGAAGTGGGCACTTGATGATTTGAATAAAACAATTCAGTGGTTGGAAAATCAAGAAGAAAAGGTTATAATCTTCTGCTTTCTATATTAAAACCATTTCTGTTCATTCTAGAGGTCACGACTTTAAGTAAGCTTTCGGAACTTGCATAGGATCAAACTAAAAGACAAAAAACAAGTGAGCTGTGAAACCAAATTTATTTGTTAAAAAATATAGTATTTCAGTGCTCACTCTTACCGTGATAAATGCTTTAGTAGCAAGGCATATCTGTTGTTCTAACTTCATTTTGTTCAAGGTCTTTAGTTATTTCCTATGTAAAACTAAATTTTCAAGTAAATCCTTTCAGCCAGATCCAAGTGAGATAACAAAAATAGCTGCAGAAGGGATTTTGACTTGTTTGCAAGATGCCATATGTTCTCTCGAGGAAAAACAGGTAATGCACATAATTAAAACTGATTGTGACTTTTATTGGTTAGTAAGCAACTAATTTAATCATTTTCTTTTCCTGGGAGGCGGTAATATAAGTAAAATTTACCTTGCATATAGATTTTAGTTTTGTATAGAGACATCTCCTTAAATTCTATGAGAATAATCAAAGTATCAGACTAATAATAGATGCAGGGCACATATTTATATTATCATTTAAATTCATCTCATTATTATTTGACAATTCAGAGCAATTTGCCTATCTTTCTTGGGAATGTATTAGATCAGTTAAACATAAAAACGTAACATATCGTAAGTATGTCAAATTTTCTCTTGCATGAACAACGGTATTACTTACTACTTAGTATTTTCTATTTCCTAATCATTGTCATCCTAGCTTTTTTTGTCCCTAACAAAGTTTTCTCCAGAACCTTTGCACTTATTTTTACGACAGGATGGACAATGTATAATGTCTATGTACCTAATGATGCCGATTACTTATAAGGCCTGAGTATATAGCTATACTGGATATTTTACTTGAATGAGAATTGGCAAATCATTTGGCTGAGTCATCACACTGAATGACACTCATTTACATCAAAAATATCCTTCAATGTCGTTGACAATTGGCATCTAGACTTGCAGAATTGCTTATCTAGTTTTAGTATGCTTAGTCTTTGTACAGTCCATTTATATCTGGCTTTACACAATTACACATATGTCTGAATTCCGTGCCATCTTGGTATTCTTATTTTAGTTTCAACGTGGGGCTGTTATATCAAGGATTAAACGGAATGCATGTTTTTGTTGCTAATTGTATTTGTCTTGTTAAATTTAACCAGGACATTGGGAGAGGAACTGATGACTGGAAATTCTTACCTCGAGTTGTTGAGGAGCTTGCAAAATTGGATGTTGTGGGAAACAATAAAGCTTCAATGTCAAAGGAAGATATCCACAAACTAGCACTGGACTGTAAACATGTTTACGAGGAAGAACTAAATAGGTTAGATCATGAATCGACAAAGAAATCAAAGATAAATGAAGAACATAGGAGCAAAGTGGGAAGAACAAATGCTGCATCTTCTTCTGGTGTAGTTGACTATGATAGTGATGATACAATCGAGATGACGGAACAAGAAATAGACCTTGCATATAAGACTTTATCCTCTAAGATGTGTCACCTGTGAATGCTGATTGAACTGGTTTGTTTAGGGATGAAAAGTAGTTAGTTTGGTTTACACAATTTTGGTTACTTCTTCCTACGACAATACACTGCAGAAAAGGCCCAGGTCTATGAGACTTGCCTCTGTTTAAAATTAACTTTTTCATACTGTCTTTGTTAGCCTTACAGCTCACGTCTGCTTTGCTGGTACTAATTTTTTTTTTTTTACTTAACTTTGGGAAGAGTACAGTACCTGAATTCTCGGACTTGTGCACTTGCAGAAGTACTTGAAACTTGAAAGATCTTATAGTATTTGAGTTTTTTTGTCCACCCTCCACACTTGGTTCGTTTTTTTTTTCCACCCTCCACACTTGGTTCGTTTTTTTTTTCCACCCTCCACACCTGGTTCGGATTATGAAATCTAAAGAAAAATAATGTAGGGTGTTTTTACGCCTTTCGGCTTATATAATCCAAAATATTGTAGGGCACGCGAGAAATAAATATGATGGGATAAAAAATTATCTTTTTTTTTTGGTACAATAGAGGGTAGACCCTGAAAAATAGTATTCAGCAAATCAGAGCCCTTTCCCAAAAGTTTCAATATTCCTCATTAAAACCTTACCAAGAAAAAACCCTAAAACAAAAAAAAATTCTAGTGGAAGAAAAAGAGTACAATATCCGATATATATGCATTGGAAAGGTAATGATCAAGATAAAAGATGGCAAGCATTCTCTCATCACATGTGTTGTATGTACCAAGTATGAAGAGTAACTTGCTTGGTTTTGGCCAGTTACTTGAAAAATGTATAGAATGATAATTGAGGATAAGATGCTTAATATAATGGATAACAATCAGAAGATAGTAGTTAAGGCTTCATTAACTAAGAAGATAATATTCAAAATTGGAGTTCAGGTTATGGAACATAGATGTATATCAGCTGCAGTTAGCAGAGATGAATGAATATGACACTATAGTTTTGGTAACTTGAATTCCAGATACCGATATAAATCAAAGAGACAAGGAATGGTATTAGGTTTACCACAAATCTCTATGGCTACATAAATGTGTGAAGATGGTGTAAAATCAAAGCAACACAAAACTCTTTCAAGCATAAGGTTGAAATCGTATCAAGTTGCAAGCTAGAGATCATATATATTCAGTTGTATGTTGTAACACCCAAGGCTAACGAGGACGGGGAGTGGTCGCCGGTGCACAAGGCACGACAATGAGCGACTTCTGACAGCTTCTAGACGAACCGAATCACACCGGAATGCGAGGGATCCTGAGGCCGTGCAGATATGGGACTGCATGGTTGAAGGAAAGACTTACAAGAATTGTTTGGTACTACCTATGTCAACAAGATGCATATTCTTTTGGGTAGCCCATTCTATAAGAACTTCATAGTTAAGCGTGCTTGACTTGGAGTAGTCTTTGGATGGGTGACCTACCGGGCAGTTCCCGATAAACGTGCGAGTGAGAACAAAACACGCTAAAAAGACTTGTGTTGGTTTGTAGGGTCAATCGGCAATGCTTAAAGTTGTGTAGGATGTTACATATGTGGTCCAATGCAATGTGAATCAATTGGTGTAAATATATACTTTGTATCTTTCATAGATGACTACATTAGAACGACATATATTTATTTGATCATAGAAAAATTTGATGTGATTGAAGTGTTCAAAAAATTCAAGTCTACAAGTTTTAGGCAAATTGGTAAGTTCATCAAAGTTAGAATATGTGTTGGCTGAATTCAAGTCACTATGTGAAGAAGAATGAATAATACATGAAGTGATACTTTCGTACACTCCTCAGCGCTATGATACGATATAAAGAAGGAGCAGAAGCATCATGCATACAACGAGAAACGAGTTGAAATGCAAGAATTTCCCTAAGTACCTATGGGGATAAGTAACATATGTTGTAGTTTACTTGTCGAATAGATACCCTATAAAGAGATTGAAAGACATCACAAGTTCACAACATAAGAAGCTTGGTCATGAAGCGGGCTAAATATGCCATCTTAAAATCCTTGGCTTTGTATGTTATAAGCATGTTCCTGATCAACTTAGAAGGAAGTTATATGATAAAGGTAAACATAAGATATTAGTAAGATATCATACAATTGATGGCTATACTTTTTTTGATCCTATAGCAAACACAAGTAAAAATTAGCAGATATGTAATAATAGATGAACTGAAGAACTAGTGCAGTGAATCTGATACGTAAAGAAAGAATCCTGAACTAATAGATGAGCTTTATTCAGACAGTAGTGATGAAATTACTGAGAATCAATCAAAAGCCAAGAGATCAAATAGAATAAGAACTCCACCAGTTAGATTACATGACTATGATCTGATACCTGATTCTCAAATAAATGAGACAGGTGATCTAGTTCATTTGGCACTGTTTGAATAAGTTGAGCCCGTCACACTTAATGAAGCATTGAATAATGAAAATTGGATAAAAGCTACGGTGGAAGAATTACAAATTATTGAGAAAATCACACTTAAGAGCTAGTGTTGTTACCACATAATAAGAAGGATGTAGATGTAAAGTGGAATTTCAAAGTTAAAGAAGGTCCAAATGGTGAAGTACGAAAGTATAAATTAGATTAGTAGTGAGAGGTTTCATGCAAAAAGCTGGAATTGACTATGGACATATTTTTACACTTGTAGCAAGAATGGAAACAATTAGATCCGTGGTTGCAATCTCAAGTTTGAAGAATTGGAGAGTTCATCAAATGAATGTTAAGTCAACATTTTAAAATGGTCCATTGGAGGAAGAAGTGTTTGTCAAACAACCTCCGAGATTTTAAATAAAGAAACACGAAATAAAATTATACAAGTTGAGAAAAACTTTGTATGGTTTGAAGCAAGTACCAAAAGCCTATAATAAGAAAATATATGGTCTTTCGTGTCATATAGAGGCACATTACCGGTTTGTATATATGTAGATGATCTCCTGGATACTAGAAACAATGAGAATGATATAGCAACTTCCAAGTCATCATTGGTTAATGATGACTGATTTAGGAACACTATCATACTTTTTAGGAATAGAATTTCAGAGAACAAAAGATGAAATTGTAATGCATCAATGCAAATATTCTTCTGATATATTGAGACAATTCAATATGCATCATTGCAACTTAGCCAAAACTCCAAGCAAAACTGACATGAAACTTGAAAAAGATGGAAACGATAATCAATTACTTGAGGACGAAGCTCACATGGTGAATATTGTTGATTAGGCTTATACAAATCAAATAAATTTATGAGGAAGCATATGAGTTTTTCGAATCTTAACTTAGTTAAAGAGGGCAAACGATTCAAGTATGAAGAAAACCGAATGCTCCTCATCATCTAAGACATAAACAAAAATTGACGTTGTATGTATCATTTGAATGGAAAATAATAACATAACCTATTTTAATAAAGTTAAATGGCCGACCCTAATATTTTTTTAGATCAAGTGACAAATCACTTTAAACTAACACATACAACTCCGGAGTCCCTAGTTCAAAACAATGTTAAAACTTTAATTCTAACAATATCAACATCAACAGTTAAACTAGACCTTACAAATGTCTGTAATAATGCCTATATCGCAACCCACTTGAGTTGGTCTAACGACGTTGACTCGATACCTTGGAGTGCGCTCATCTCAAAATCGTAGGTTCAATTCCCCTGATACTAATTTCGATGGGCTGATTCATATAGAGCTTTGCTAGACCTCATAAATGGACGATGGGATTGAACCCTCCAATTAGTTGGCCCTTGGCCATATATTGAGTTAAAAAAACAAAAATCAATGCCTAATTGCTATACCAAACACTTCCACTAGAGTTCAAATTTGAAATCCCACAATTGCGCGTGTGAGTTCGAGATGCCGATTGCGAATTTGTCTACATACAAAAAGAGAGAAAAAAGGTTAAGGGACCAAAATGTAAATATGTATAGAATAGATTTGTAACAAAAATAAAAAGGAAAAATAGACATAGAAAAAGTATCAATGACCCAAGAAGTAAGTGACTACTACTAGTTTGTAGATTCCTCTCTATTGGGTTGGAGTCGAGAGGAGTACTTAAGTAGGGTTGCACACTGGCTGCTGTCTCTTTGTGCAGTTAAACGCAATCCAGAATCTCTCAAATTCAATTCAATTCACTTCACTTCATAATTATTCTCATCTCATCGTCACAACACAACCCCTTTCTCTGTTTATCTCGCTATTCGCACCTCCCAACTCACTCGATACGACGACGACGACAATGGGTGCTTCTCTTCCTCCTAAAGAGGCCAATCTCTTCAAACTCATTGTTGTAAGCTTCTTTTCTCTTCGCCAGATCCAATTTCTGCTACTTTCTTCCCTTTTTCATAAACCCTAGATTTTTTTTATGCTTATTTTTTTACTTCTGAGTAATCCACTAAATTAATCGAATTGGTGATATTCAGTATTAATTCAATTTCAACTGCTATCTCTGGGATTATGAATTCCATAGTTTTATTTAAATTAATAATATTTATCACTTTATCAATGTGTTTGTAGATTACATGAATTAATTGTGTGCCTATGCTATGAAATATATGAAAAAATTATGTTTTTTTTTTTTATTGAAATTGGAAGGGAATAGAACGAAAATAAGATGATACTTGGCTTTGAATTTAATTGGTCATTTTTTCTTTTTGTTCCTGTTTCTACGGTTCTGTTTGGATAAGCATTTTATTTGCAGCTTATAACACAAACACATATGTTATGTATACGTTATTTTTATAGCAAAAGCCAACATAAAGTTAATTTTTTTTCCAGTAGTTATAAGCTGTTTTCGTAATCTATTTTGGAGAACGTATGAAAATAAGCTCAAAACAATTTATGAACAATGTCATAAGCTGTGTTTGTAAATTCTCTCAAACAGTCTCACAAAACTTATGTCAGTAGATAAGCTCAAATAAGCCAATTCAAACAGGTCCAATGTCTCATTTGAAGAATATGGTTTAGTTTTATAGCTACTTTGTTATATGATTTAACTCCAGGGTTATCCCTGTTTTCTAATAGCCATGTGTTGGGTTGGGGCTCGGTTTTCCTCATAGGAAAAAAAATAATCAAATGAATGCTTATAATTTTGTGATTAAATTTAATAATCATTGTTATTGGGAATTTAGGAGTAGTGAAATGCTATTGTTATGTGGGGCTCTAAGTTCTTTTTTTGTGTTGCTGCAGAAATCCTATGAAACCAAACAATACAAAAAGGGTCTCAAAGCCGCCGATGCCATATTGAAAAAGTTTCCAGATCATGGAGGTATGCTTTTTTGGTACTTGCTTCTGCATGCTTTTACTTCGTGCATGTTTGGTGTCTCGAGGAGTTATATGAAATCACGATGACACCATGATTTTGTTGAAGTTTCAAAGTGTAGCTTCGGTGAAAATCGTGGTGGTCTGACATAATTATGCCAAACTCACCACCAATTCAAACATGCACCTGTCTTGAATATTTTATTTCTTTGTTATATGTTGAAATAACACAAAACACTTATCTTGTTTTACACAAGCTCTCCTCTCTCCATATCTTAATTATCATGTTTCATTGGGCGTTTTTCTTATTTATGTTTCTGTTCCCCCTTCTGGTTGATAGAAACTTTATCGATGAAGGGTTTGACATTAAATTGCATGGATCGTAAATCTGAAGCATATGAACTGGTTCGCCAAGGATTGAAGGTATGTTACCTTCGATTTCAGACCATTTATCAATCTTTTAACTTTTTATTATCTGATGCTCTAAGCTTAATTTTTTACTCTGCTGCAGAATGACCTTAAGAGTCATGTTTGCTGGCATGTTTATGGTCTTCTCTATCGGTCCGACCGAGAATACAGGGAAGCAATCAAGTGCTATCGAAATGCACTAAGGATAGATCCTGACAATATTGAAATCTTACGTGATCTATCTCTCTTACAGGTAGCACATAAAATTCTTTTGTTTCTATTTGGTTTACTTTTGCAGCGTACATTTAGAAATTTTGTCATTGCTTTCTCTACAATGGAGTTAACTTGGGTGCGAGTTTTCTTTCACAAGCATCATATTTGGACATTTCCCGAACATAAACATGCTTGTTCATGTTGGTGTCGGTTAGTTTGATATTGAAATAACTTCTTAAAGAACTCTGTTCTACATGATTGCTAGAAATGACACTTCCTTTTATGACACTGCAATTTCCTATCTAAATTTGTTTATGTCTCTTGGTGAAGTTCGTGGGTACTTAAGTCAGAAATCAGAATGCTACTGTCTTATATTCATTTTGAGTTCAGGATAAATCTCTTGTAGAATATTTCCATAATGATATATGTAATTGAACTTATGCTGGATTATAACAATAAAGGCGGACAAAAAATTTCCCCAGTCTTCTCCCATTGTAATCTTCCAATGCATAAGCAAGGGGGTCATAGACCATGGGAGGGTTGTCTGTAGCTAACAAATGTTTTGCAATGGCATTTTAATTTTACCATCGTATTTCATAATGCACAACCACAGACTTAATGGATTCCTCTATGATGTACTTATTTCTTGTGTGTGATTTGATTTGATTTACCTCATTGACAGGCTCAAATGCGAGATTTATCTGGCTTTGTTGAGACGCGGCAACAACTTCTGACTCTCAAGTCAAATCATCGCATGAACTGGATTGGATTTGCTGTTTCACATCATTTGAACTCTAAGTATGATTTTATTTTACATCAAAGTAAATGGTTTTTCCTAGTGATGATTGCTTGAGCTGCCTTTATAATAACTAGTAGCTAAGGACCATCGTTTGTTGCCAAAATTTCTGTTGTTTAATTTGTTGATGCTTTTGCGATAATGTATTATGTGATTATTTGCATGTTTTTTAATGGTAAATACTACAGTGGACCTAAGATAATGGGGTAGAGAGGATCACCAAAATATCAAACACATCTTAGTCACCTCTCCTTCCTTTATATTGTAACGGGGTCCACAGAGAGATGTTATTTGAAATTTCAGTACAAAGGGATATTGACTATTGTGTGAAGAGTGTTAGATAGAAAACTATATTAAAATTTTCAAGGATTTTATAGTTATCTTCAGATATCAATTATAAACTACAGTGGTCAAATTGTGGGGAAAACTATTTTCTCTAATGCCTTTTTTTCTTTTCTTTTCGGTTTTTCCCTTCCATTATTTTATATGCATAAATGGTGCATAGAAAGGTTTAGATGCCTTTTTTTCAATCTATCATGTCAGTACCTTGGCCTTGGTATCATTGGTAGTTGTTATTGAAATGGCAATCTTTTAAAATTTTATTTTGGTTGTTTGTTGTTCTGAACTTCAAATATGAAACCAGTGCATCAAAAGCTATTGAAATTCTGGAAGCATATGAAGGGACATTAGAAGATGATTATCCTCCAGAAAATGAGCGGATTGAGCATGGTGAAATGATTTTATATAAGGTATCTCCTTTGGCTAATTTCTACTGCTGTTTCCTGTTGATTGCATATTGCATAAGTCCTTTTTACATTTATTTATTGTTTGATGTAACTTATGCATGATTAGATTTTGCTATAAGATGATAGGATTTTGAATTGGCTTTTGCCATTTGTGAGCTTTAGTAAACGTCGATGATAACCTTATGCATCATGATAACTATAAAATGAAGCTTTTTCTGCTGACTCTAGTCAAATAATATTTTGTTTGAATGTTATCATTCTGCTGTTACTTGTGCATGTTTAGGGATATGATGTCTTTCATATTGTTCAAATATCGGTGTTAATATTTTTTCTGCATGAATCATCTCTGTTCAGGTCTCTTTGTTAGAGGAATGTGGATCTTTTGAAAGTGCTCTTGAGGAGTTGCAGAAGAAGGAGTCAAAAATTGTATGAGTTTTATTTACTGAGATAATTTGATAATGAACTTGTTATGCTTGAAAGACATGATTTCATTACTTGTTTCGGATTATATCTTTTCAGGTCGATAAGCTTGGATATAAAGAACAAGAGGTTTCACTAATAGTCAAGCTTGGTCGCTTAGAAGAAGGCGAGAAATTGTACCAGGCATTGCTTTCCATGAATCCAGACAATTATAGGTGAAATTTTTGGCTAATGTCTCGTTTGCAATGCATGTCTAGATGTATTTCTTCTTTATGTTCTCCTACTTTTATTGTTTCCTTTTTGCATTAGCTACAAGCATAATAGGATATAGGATAGCTTTAGCTCGGATGGCTTAACATTTGTTTCATTTGGCTCCTTTTTGTGACTTGATTTTTTTTGTGTATCTGGTTTTGTCTTCGATAATGCTGACCTATGGAAGCAAGAGACACAAGTTTAAACATCTCTGAAATGTTTTTTGTTATAGAATGTTTAGGTCATTTTAATGATATTATGCATAATAATTCCTTTCCAGGTAGTATGTATTGTTTTTTGTCTTGCCTTACTTATTCATAAAAAGATGACTAATCATTTATTCTTCATGTTGATGCTCAGATATTATGAAGGCCTTCAACGATGTGTTGGATTATATTCAGAAAATGGTCAATTTTCTCCTGATGAAATAGATCGATTAGATACCCTGTACAAAACACTTGGGCAGCAATTTAAGCGGTCATCTGCTGTTAAGGTAGCGCAATCAATACTTGTATTGAATTCTTATATATTTTTTAGTTTAATAGCCTGCCTTCATCTTCATGCATAACAATCATCACTTTATTATTTTTCCATATTATCCATGTAACCCCTCCCCCAAAAGGAAGCAAGGATTTTGTTGTTATACCAAAAATGTGGGTAAACTGGGATGGTATACCTTGATAA
>Ga0315913_1004284_pt1 | contig 17261 bp, 7 predicted proteins | sample MpolsnodulesMG_FD_207736 | JGI IMG/M metagenome (GOLD analysis project Ga0315913, IMG submission 207736) | Medicago polymorpha root nodule microbial communities from Los Angeles, California, United States - small nodules | ecosystem: Host-associated > Plants > Roots > Nodule | place: USA... | reverse complement strand
AGGAAGCTTGAGTTTTCTTGTAGCTACGTAGTTAATCGAGAAATGGAAAACGAGTAAATGAAAACATGCCCTTAATCTGGTTACACTCACTCCTAGCATAGCAGATGTGTCATGTGGCCAATCCCAGGAAGTATTAAACATATGTAATGATCTCCTTGAAGAAATAAGGGGTTGTGATTTGTGAATAGTTCAACCTAATATGATTACTAATATTTTTTATGTTTTTATAAAAAATAAAAACTGTAATCCACTTATAGTTATCTCTGTAAAACAGAAAAGGAAAATTGTCGTAACAAAATTGCCCCACAGAATCGTCTAACAAGTTTCGCTTTAAACAAACCTGCAACGAGATCTGTCCCAAACTTGAAAAACGTAAGTTTTTTGTCTCTAAACTAAGTAACAACCTCAAGCCAAATGGTTAAAGTGTAAAATTATAGGTACCTAAAGCACTTAAATGAGAGGGTAGCTTAGTTAGAGGTCTGAGTTTAAATCCAGTAATGTTAAATGTTGAGGGGGAATTTTATAACTCATCATGGTTCTATTTGTTTCAAGAGATTAGTCTCTACAATTGCACGTAAATGACACCCAATTCACACAAAAAAATAAACCGCTAATCCGGTAATGTTAAATGTTTTGAGGGGCAATTTTTGCAAGTTGTGATGCTTTATGGTTGCTTAGCATGAAAATAAACCATCCGTAAATTACAACTCTCACTAATTTAGTCCATATACTATAACAATATAATAAATAGTCTCTAAACTATATAAATCTGGCAATTTAGTCCCTAAAGTAGTTGACAATCCATCAATTTAGTTCATAATATCTTTCTTTTTTAAAAAATAAAATTTCATAATATCTTATTATCAAGGACTAAATTGCCGGAATTGATATAATTTATAGACTACTTGGTATATTTACATATTTTTTAGGCTATATTGAAAAGAGAGTGATAATTTAAGGATTAAAAATCGATAGTTTATTCTTTATCACTGAAATTGGGAAGAGCATAATTTCTTCATCAGCATATTTGAATTGCACAAAAGTAAGACTTTGGGTATCATATATCAGTTTTCCTTGATTAGCGCATTTTGCTTGTCAATCATGTGACTAGAAGTAGAATACTCACCACTATATTACAATAACTATTAGGTGAAGACCTGCATAATTTTACACCCGTGCGTCAAAAATATTTACTTGATTGTGAATCAGACATAATGTTATTTAATTCAACCACGACAACGTTTAGTATTAAAAATAAAATTAGAATGTATTGCATTAGAGATACAGCATGATATCAAACAATTCCGTAGTAATTGAGAATGCATCTGACAGTTAAATTAAAATGAAATACCAATATAAATGAAAAAGGTATCATCATCATTTACATAATGTTGTTACAAGTTTAATAGACCTAAATAATATATGATTAAATTAGAACAATGGTAACCTTCCTAAATATTCCAAGTATAAAATAAGATTTTATAATAACATGTGACTGTCATGGTAACTCAAGTTTAATTGTTAAATACCATAAACTTTCTTGTCTCTAAATGATTGCTCAAATTTATGACTAAGAGGTCTCTTAAACTCCACCTTAAAAAGGTAAGTACATTTAACCAAAGCTGCAACAAAAAAACAGGACTTAGATGTTGATTACATTAGAAGCCAGGATTTCTGCACAATTTTTGTTGAATAGCATTGATACATCATGATCAAAGAGAAAAAAATGTTGCACAGTCAATATTATCCATCACACACACCTTAATTGAGTACCTGCATTATATACAATGTGTAGTTACAAATATTGTTGAACAACCATTGATGAAGATGAATACAATATGAATGAAAATATACCTCGGGAAAACTTTTTCCTCATGTTTGTTGCATTTCTCACAGAAATACATGCTTAAATCTGGATATACAGATTTATTGCAGACACAAACAGTGTAGTACAACAAAAAACCCCTCCTAAATAACAATTAACAATAAAAAACCATCAATTCCTTTAGTTTAAGTACAGTGTTTAATTATTCAAAAGGAAGTAAGAAAAAATATTTAGAAGCTCAAATATCTAATGATTATAGGTCTATTAAACCTGATGGAGCAGGCAACTGAGTAAGTGACACCAGTGATTGCCTATTGAAGTCTGAAACTACCTACAATCTAAGGACTCTAGCTTTTAAGTGCCATTCTGACTTTGATGATGAGATTTGTGAAATGGGATCAAAACTCAAAGCCATTTGAAAAGAAAAAAAAACATACACGAAAATGCAAGAATAATAACTAAGATTGAGAAAGAAAGATAATGCAAATGACTTTGCGGTGCAATTTTAGCAAGGCATAAGCTCCTCTTTATATAGACTTTAATTTGTTATGGATTGAAGGATGCATCCTTTTATATTTATATTGTTAGATAGATAAATATGAGCAAGCCTTTATCCTTTATTTAATTTTAGTATTGATAAGTTGCTTGCTACCCAAGTCCTTTGTAAACCTTGCAGACATTTTCTCTTCCCACTTGTGATTAAAGACTAAGCAAATGAGGAGGAAGGTGTTCCTAGCCAATTCTATGTCATGCTTAATTTAAGTGGGAACAATTACAAGATTGATGAGATAAAGGCTAGGACGAAGGAAAGTGTTCTGAAGATCGTTGTGCCTAAGCTGTAGGAAAGATGAAACTCGGGAAAGAAAATATGAAGGTGTGATTGATGTCAAGATAAATTGAATAGTTTCCAAGGTTTAGATGTTGAATGACTGGTGTTTCTGCGTTAGATTTCAATTTTTCTTTTCATTGTAATGATTTGTACATGAAAACTAATGAATTGAGCTTTTTGTGGATTCCTGATTTCGTTATGAAGTGCACATGTATTCCAATTATGATCATATCAGGTCATACGAAGTTGGACACTGGAGAAAAATATAGTACTATAAGCTAGTAGGTGGTGAAGTGAATTATCAATTATGTCAGTGAGTTTCATTGAGAATTTTGCTTTGTTTCGAATATACTCCCCGTACCGTATCCAGTGAAAGAGCTAGCGCAAGTCTATCTAATCTAATATAGTCTAATCTCTTCTATTAAATCATAACTTGAGGGAATTTTTTAGGATTTAACATGTTTCGAGTGGCTGGATAATGTTTAGGAAAATGGCTTGGCTGGTTTCAATAGTTCAGTTTTTGCTTATCGACAGGTTTCTTCTTTATCACGATTTACATTTTTATTTCTTTGTTCTTGTGCTGTTTATGTTGGATTTGATGCTGTATATACTTTTTTATTTCGAAACTGGTATACTTGACTTATACAATGTGGGCTCCTGCCAATTCTCTGTCTGAAGAAAATGTAGCAAAATAGCAACAAGGACTTACACTGCACGACTATTTGCAAACATAAATGAAGCAAGCATCCAATTTTATTCATTATTAAATTATTTGCATATTGTTTGCGGTGTCTCTACTTTTTTGAATATTCCTGACCTTCTAAACCCTGTCAGGTGTCTATGTTGAAAATCTTATAGAGGAGCAGGTGTCTTCAAAGATTTTATGCCGTCCACCATACTTTTTGCCTTGGCCAGACGACAGCTTAGTACGAAGTGTTATCAAATAGCAGCTATAGTAGTGCTATAGCATTGTAGCATAGAGGAATTTGAACAAACCACTATTTTCTGTGATCCATGATTTGCATCAATGCAAGGTACTACTGCTAGTAGTTCATGCTTGCATATCATCCTTTGTGATTTCTGTTTGTTGTCTATTCATCTTATGTTACTGATATGTGTTCAACTTTAATCTCTCCGGTAAAATGATAGGATATTTTGAAAAGGTGTAAGTTTGATTCACCTTTTTTTACAGCTTTTCTCTTGTGTGATAGGCTGCTGAAGAACCAAGGTTACGAGAGGAATTTGAGAGGGAGGGCAAAAAGCTTCCTCGTGAAGAAGTTTCAGCAACTTTTGATTCGAATCTAATCACGCCTGGAGCTGAATTCATGGCCGTTTTGTCGATTGCACTTCAGTACTATATTCATCTTAGGCTTAATAATGATCCTGGTTCGACAAATATCATAGCAAGTCCATTGTATTGTTATATGTAAATTGTTTGGCTGCAGCATGTGTAGATTCTTAATACTGTGACTTATGTGCATATCTGAATGTTAATGTTTCTGATGTGAATATTCCTGGAGCATAAGATTATGTCCTATGTCCGCCTTCAAATAAATCTTGAAGGAGATGATCCGAATACACGGACATTGCCTGTATGGTTTGGTATATATCTTCCAATATCTTGTTATTCTTGGAAAGCTGCTTCTTTTTTACTTTCACTCAATGTCTTCTATGCATTTCTTACCATGGATTTGATCAACTTGTTCATATCATTTTGGTGTTTTATTACAGGATGCTCATTTGATTATGTTTTTAGTCTGGCTACTCATGAAATTTATTTTTCAATCCTAAGAAGTCTGTGTAATAAATTCTTAGAAAGGATTGATGCCTCTGGGGTCTCATTCTTCTGCTCAGAGGCCTCTTCCAAAGTAAATTGAGAATGCAGCAGCATGCTCCATTTCTATGGAGTCATAATCTCGACTTGATTTCCTTGAAAGCTGTTTTCGGAACAAACTCCGGCCATTTTCTTCTCTGCTGAAAATGGCCAACAGAGTTTGTAACAAAGAGGTTAAATGAAAATGTATCCCACGTTTTTCTGAACTGTATGACTAGGCTGCTGGTTGCATGCTCCATTATGTTGATCAGATACCTGGATTCTCAATAGTTTTCATATTCAATTGACTGCAAAGTGCAAACTATCCTTGAAAACATGCTTTTGCAATAATGTTACCATGGTAAATATTGTAAGAACAAGAAGATATATCACTGGCATTTATTTGCAATACGTGTTTAACATCCAATAAGATGTCTAGGAAGAAAAGTCAGAACAACTAACCTCGTTTGATTCCATAAATTCTCCATTCTAGTAATGGACGAATATTGTTCATAGGGTTCCTCTCTATCACTAATACGTTTTGTCATCATCAATTAGCCACATGCATGTGCTTATTTCAAATAGAAGAAAGCTTGGAAACTAAACTTTCTTTGGGTTATTTATGGGGCCATCACTTGGAATAGAACTAGCGCAAGGTTAAATATAGTTTATTAGTTGATTTTCTTGCCCAAAATTTGCAATCCATATTTCTGTGCTGAAGATATGGAGAATCACTAGTTGAGTGTTCTGCCAAAACAACCTGGAATAAGGATGGAAAATTACCCTCTTTGCACCAAATCTCCAAGGCAAAAAAAAAGTGGTTGGAGAGAATATATTTTGTATGCGCAACATAACATATACAACCAAGGTTGTCATACTCAAGAAGACTCATGGGAAATCTGTAGACTCGACTTGTAAGAGTCTACACAAACGCACGCCCTCGCACAAGACACTTTCTTATGAAGATCCGACTGTAAGATTTGTGCATTACATATATAGCTTTCTCTATATCTGGACTTAATTTTATTTCATGAACAATTTTGTAGATTCTCAACTGAAAAAATTGTTTTTTTGAACAAGCAACTGTAAAAATTGTTAACTTGGGCTGAATGCTTTAACATGATAGGAGGAATTGCTCGGGGAATTTATTTGCATGAACTATCTCGTCTAAGTTATACATAGCGATCTCAAACCTAGTAATATTCTATTAGATGAAAATATGACTCCTAAAAATTTTAGATTTTGGTTTAACTCAAATTGACAAAGCAAGTCAAGACGAAGGAAGTACAAATAGAATTATTGGAACATAGTATTAGTAAGTTTTGAATGTTCACTCTTTTGTTATATTTTTTGAGTTCTTCTCAATTAAGGTACATTTCAGTTAAATTAATATTGTTTTTTTAATACAGTGGCTATAATGTGTCCAAAATATGTGATGTATGAGCAGATTTCTGAAAAATGGAACGTTTATATTTTTGGAGTTATGATTTTAGAGATTGTTGCTGCAAAGATTCGTGCACACGCGCTTGCAGCATTGGAGCTTTGTGCATTTTCTTTGCATGAAGTACTAATGAACTCATTTGTAATAGCCATTGCAGTGGGACCAATATAGCTCACTTTAAGTACTCTGGCATTTATGGCTATTTTGCTAGGGACGAAAGTTGGGGGAAAAAAACCTTCAAGATAGAAAGAAACTCACATAGCACTGCCATTATTTTCTATCCCGTATCAGAACAAGCATAGGAGGACAATTTATTTATTTTGCCTTTGGAAACCCATTGTCTATGAGGCAACAACATAGACACATTTACCGGACACTACTGAAACGCTGACACAGATATTAATTTAAACAGATTAATTGAATGCAATCACATTCGGTGTCGTGTTGGTGATGTGCTTCGGACACGTCTTTAATCGTAAGTGTCAGTGCTGCATAGCTCATTACCAAGGGTGGCTTCATAGATTGAAAACATGCAAAAATGTAGAGAAGGCCCCTCATAAATGGGCCACAACAGAAGCAAACAAATAACAACGATACGCAGTGCAAATGAGCTCGGAGCAAAAAGCTGGTATACTTGTTACATCTATTGGTTCACAACTTCACGAGTACTTATTTGTTTATTGTATTTGCTACATATAAATGAAAAAGATGGGAAAAAATAAGTTACCTAAGCTACAAAACAAAACAAATTACAGAACCCCGCATCACGCTGCAAACATTTCCTTTGAGACCTTAAGCTCCATTGTACGAAGTATTAGCTGAGACTTTGCACATGATTGGAATGATGAAATCAGACAAGCCTGAAAAATAAGTCAATCAACATGAGAGGTGATCAGCATCAAGCCAGCAACTAGCAAATTAAATATTATTACCCGAAAAGAAGAAGTTGAGAATCATGTTGTGAAAGACAAACTATTCAGCTGTAAATACAGCTCTGCAAACAATTTTAAATATATAAACTAACATGACATGTTGTAGAAGATTCTAAGTACCCACACAAACACATTTTGGGAAGTGCTTATCATAGAAGGGCTTATATATAAGTTATTACTATAATTATGGAGAGAACGTCGTTAATTTTTTTTCATACAAGGGTGGGTTGTTTTAGTTGGAAAGCATACTGAAATTAGTTGAAAACCGCTTATACACATGTCATACGCTCTCTCAAACAATTAACAAGTTATTAAAAACTCAAATAAATTATAAACAAGCTCTTTCAAACATACCCTAGATCTACAGTTTTAAGTAATTGAAGCCAAAATAAACACAATAGGTGCAAGACAAATCAACACTAACAATTATATTTTATGTCAAATTGTATGTTATGCAAGCAATCATTTAGCTAAGTATCAGGTAAACCAAGTGCAAAATATTGACAGATAAACATGATTGTGTTGCGTTAACTGTCAAATAATATTTATTACAACAATACAACAGAGGCGAGATAAGTAAGTACCTATTGTAACATATACTCAAGTTTTGTATTCATTGACGCGGATCCATTTGGTACTTGACCACTTATTTCCTTTAATTACCGGACAACCACCTGGAAGTTATCAAGAAAACAGTTTTGTTAATTTATCTCCTCTACTGTGAAAGCCCGTTGACGCAGAAGGCAGCACTAATAATAATAATAACAATAATAATAACAACAATAATAATAAAAGAAAGAGAAACTAACCATGCAAGCTTGATGCATCTAAAGTTGCATCCGGCTTCATGCTCCAGAAAAGTAAAGCATCACCTCTCTTTGGCTTAATTGAAAGTCCTTTTTTCCCACAATCAGAAAGCTCATTATACCATGGCACATTACTGAAATTCCCCTTAGCAGCAGGGAACACTGTCTCACCCCCTTCTTCAACATCTGTACTGTATCATTAAAATACAAAAAGAAAATCTCATGAACAGCTGATCACATATCCAAGACAAATTGAAGTTAGTAAGACATCACATGATATCACTTACAGGTACATCAGTACTGTTGCTATGCGCTGACCCCCATTCTTTGTGTTAAATTCATCAAGAAAGTAGTCATAGTGAGGCTCATACTTTTGTCCAACTTCATAATGTAGAACTTGAAGTCCTTCACCGTGCTCTGTATATTGTGAGGCATAGCTTATTAATGCTTGCTGAAGTATATGATGGAAATAACCTACTATCTTAGACCATAAAAAAAGAAAGCTAGATGGCAAACAAGAAAAAACAGTACCAGAAATAAACTCTTTTTGTAAATAAAAATTCAAATTGATAAATAAAAAAAGTATATATAATAGGTGGGGTTACTTACCTACAGGAATAAAAGTAAAGTCAGCAATTTTTTTCTCAATATTCCTCACAATCTTATCACGTCCCCTGGCCAGAAATGTTCCAGAGCTCGTACGCACTCTACATGTAGAAAGAAATATGTAAAGATGGGGTTTACCATACTGGCAATCGGAACAATGCAGAAGCAACCATTTTCAATTTCAGAGGACACTTAACAGAGAAAGATAGGAAATACTCCTACCTGCTGTCTTTGCTCTTTCCAGTCTCGCTATCAACAACTGTTGACTTGTGCATACTCGGCTTCGCTATGTCAATCAGATATTCACATTCCTCCTTGGTCTACTCAGATTATTCAGCTAAACTTTAGTGATTGGAAGGTGGAGACAATACAATGCATCATATTAAATAAATATTAATGCTCCACAGGAGCTTCAAGTTAAACACAATGTCACCACATCACGCTAAAATCATATTCAAACATGGAAATACATCACTTGAAACTTTCATCAAGCATCATTTAACCAAGCAAAACACAAATAGTTTTGATACTGATATCCTAAGTAGATAGTTAAACAAAGGCAAACTCATCACCAAGAACCACAAGTAATCAAAAGACCCTTAATGATTGTGTAATATTAGATTTCTAGTCTAACTGAACCCCACAAAATTTATTTTTTTATTTTTTTTTGACAAACCCACAAAATTAACTTGTTAGGTGAAGATTGAGCAAACTTTATAAACCTTATTTATGCCATATCAGGCTACGTTGGACTTTAGCCTTTCTTTGGTATGTAGCCATGGTACTAAACCCCCTACTTCTATTATTAGGGTGTAGCATTAGATTTTGAGCCTGACTCAACCCCACAAAATTAACTTCTTTTTTTACAAACCCACAAAATTAACTTGTTAGGTGAAGATTATTCAAACTTTAGAAACCTTGTTTATGCAATAAACCCCCAATTTTTATTCCATTTCACGCACAACTTTATTCCCTCCTAGAGTTCAAGGCTGCTAGTTGTACCAAACCCTTAACATATAGGATCCAATATTACCAGAAATCACCTTCTTTCCCAATTTGTAGACTAGTCACAAGGAAAAAACACTATTCCAAATTAGGATGTGTTTCCTTTAAAACAAAAAACTAACTTCAAGATTTCTAACATTTTCACAAACCACAACCTTGATTAAGGCCCTGTTTGTGTAAACAACTTATTTTGCAGCTTAAAGCATAAGTGCTTGTAAATAAGCTATTTCTATAACACAAGATAACAAAGTCTAACGGTTTTTGTATAATCTATAAGCTATTTTCGTAAGTTATCCTGCTATTTTTAAGCATATAGCATAAGCATTTATGAATAAGCTATTTCTGTAAAACAAGATAACATAAAGTCAAACTGTTTTTGTATAATGTATAAGCTATTTTCATAAGTTATCATGCTAAGCTTATGGTAATAAACCGGAAACAGCTTATGAAATATATCATAAGTTGTTTTCATAAGTTCTTCCAAACAATGTCACACATGATTACGCAAGTAGACAAGCTCAAATAAATCAGTCCTTATATAAGCACTTATTCAAGTTTATCTTTAAGGGCCTGTTTGGATAAACAGTTTATAGCAAAAGTGCTTATCATGATAAGCGTGTATACATAAATTTACATAAGCTATTTTTATAGAAAAAGATAAAATAAAGCTAAATTATTTTTGTAAGTTATATTGGAGAACTTATGAAAATTAGCAGCAAAAAGTTTGTGAAAATTGTCCTGAGCTGTTTTCATAAGTTCTTCCAAACATTTTCACAAAACTTATGTCAGTAGATAAGCTCAGAAAAGTCAAACCAAACCAACCCTTAATATATAAATAGCTTATAGATAAGCACTTATGGTATAAATGCATAATTACGTTATTTATCCAAACATGCAAAACAGAGAAATATCACCAGAACGAGAAAACAAACCATCTAAAGTAAAATACCAAAAACATATATATAGTTCATAAATTCTAATCAAATTATGAATCGCATTAATAAAATGGATCTAACACTAAATTATAAAAAATAAAAAAAAATAAAAAAATCAATAATGAAAGTACTTACCAGAAAATTGTGATACACAAAAGCTCTAGGCTCCCAAGATACAACTTCAACCCACTGTTCACCCTTACCTTCTTCATCATCATTTCTAATTCAAAAAAAAAAAATCAGCACAAAAAAAAACGCGGAATCGAATCGAAAAACGGTTATAACAGAAACGTTACCTATCGACGGTGTTATGAAGAATGGAGGTGAGATCGTTGGGTTTAGGCAAGTTTGGATTGGAAGAAGGAATGGAGAGGATTCCGAAAACGAGAAGAATGAGGATGAGGAAAGTGAAAGCGATGAAAAGAGAGAAAATGAGTGTGTATGAAGATGATGATTTTCGTGATGGAAAACGAGAGTAACGTGACTTCGCCATTGTTGTTGAGTTTTTCAGATCCACGAGATCTGAAAAAATTCAACAGTTGGAATTGAATTGAATATTTGCGAGAAGAAGAGAATTTGTAATACTGTTACGACTTGGTAGAGGGTGGAAGAAAGATGGAAGTTTTTTATTTGTTTTTTTTCTTTCTATAGTACAGAAATAAAAAAGTCAAGGTTTCTAATAGTGGTAATTTTTTCATCAATCAGCGTGGGTATGCCATTGCCTACACTAATTGCGTCTTTGTATTTGCAATTCACTTTGCTCTATAGAGACACTTTCTCCTGTCATTATTTTATTAAAAAAATATTTATTTTTAAAATTTATTAAATAAATTATGTATTTGATTTAATATTTATCAAATATATCAATTATCCAATTATTTGTAAAAAAAATAAATCAATTAATAAGTCATAGCTCAACTGACAAAATTGACGAAATTGTTAGGCCGAACGTTATGACCGAGGTTCAAACTCCGGTAACTCCATTTTGTATGTGTGAGTTTATGATGACTACATGACAAATAACACTTGAAATAAAATTTACATATAATTGCAAAGTTCCAAGTTTAAACAAGGATTAAAGTATTTTGTCTAACAGTAGGTCTTAATAAATATTGTTACTTTTAATACAACTGCCCATCTTTTATTTCCTATTTCCAACAAGAAAGAAATCTTTTATTTCATACAATAACTTTAATTATTTAATATTTTGTAAATTTTTCACACTAAAATATATTCACAAAAAATAGTTCATGTTATATTAAACTTTACGGGTGCGTTTGATGGTCAGGATAGGGAGACAAGATATGATACATTAATCATATTCCGCTTAAATCTCATGTTTGATGCACCGAAAGAATGAGATAAAATAAACCATTTTCCTATCCTATCTTGACTTTCCTTTGTAATTTCTATCCTGAGTATATGTTGAATTAGAAATTATTCTGATGGGATTAGATCATTACTTATTTATTATCTTGATATTCTGCCGTTTTTAAATATTATCATTTTTAAAATAATGATAGCATATATTTTCTATTATAATTAATAACATGTCATTTATAATATTTAATTAATTATGAGAACAATTTTTTTATTTAATTATAATGATATCTTGTTTGTTATCATGTGTGCATCAAACACATGATGTGATTAATGTTTATCATGTCCTTATCACATCCTATCTCTATCTAGCTTTACATCATATCATGTCTATATCATATCCTGACCATCAAACGGACCATACACTCACCGGTTCTATTTAGTAGATTTTTTTAAAAGAACTGCTTTTGTTTAAAAGAAAAAGTCGCAACTTTAAGGTATATTTATTGCTTAAAACATTTTTAACCCTTAATGAATATTTGTCTTTTTAATATTAATGGTATGTTTAATACTTTACAGATTTCTTCGACGATATATTTGTAAAATCGTCAAAAATGTTGCAGCAATTAATGAGCGTCTAGTTTTGATTTTTTTTTTTACTATAATAAAGACCGGATGAAGCAAAAAGATAAATAAACTACAACAAAAAATTTCTATGAATGCGATAGATAATCAAAAAAGAAACTCAAGGAAATAATGTTTGCTCATTTGTAATTTTAGCATGACAGGGTCCAATCTCACGTTGCCTAACCTTATCCAACTCTCTATAGTAATTTTCATACATCTCGTTGAAAAGCAAGTACCATCATTATTGTGCAGGTGCAACTAGCCAACAAAAAAATCGCTGGTGTGCAACTATTTGAAATATAGAGTTGCATCACGCTAATCACAAAATGTTAAACCGGCTATATATACTACTAGTTTGTGTTTGACAAAAAGCCATAAAAATAAGAAATTTTGATTGTATTCAAATTCAAATATAAATCAAAAGTAAGTTAACAAAAAAAAAATCTTAAAATCCATTTTTATGTCATTTATTGTAATTGTGATTTACAGTGCCGTTCCTACAAAAATGGAGGTTTGGCTCAAAAATAAAATTAGGTCCCTAGTCAAAATAAAAACACAATTTTTTTAAAAGAGCAAAAAAAAATTATAATGTTTTTTATTTTATTTTTTGAGAGAATAATTATAATGTTTGTTTTTTTTTTAAGAAATAATTATAATGTTTGTTGTTAGAGCTTGTTGGAAGAAGAGGAGATAGTATTTAAAATATATAAACCTCAAATCCATAAAAATTAGGCAAAAAAAGGCTCTATTATGCTGGGGAAAAAATTAAATAATATAAAAGAAAAAAATCAGCCCTCATGGGAGTTGAACCGAAGTACACAAGTTCAATATCTCCACATTTTACCACTAGAGACCTGGCTTCCATGTTGTAAACTTTTCAATGTTATTGCTATACATTAAAATCTCCGGTGTATTATATATATATAAAAACTTGGCCCCAAAATTAGGGAGGCCCAGCTCAATAGAGCTGTTTGCACCTCCCCAGGGACGGCCCTAGTGATTTATTAGAAAATATCAATACATTCGATCTTCACTAGGTTGGATCGATTTTGAGTACCGAGTAACAACCTACTATAAACAAAATAACAATCTAATTATTCTTTGACTTTGCACAACAAGAGCACGACACAGTTGAGTTCCTTCTCAAGTGTGGCTTTTGACGTGCAATGAAAGTGCCCACAACAAGGTAGAGTTAAATGCAACATAAATGCTCTCTTTCGCAGACTTTGAATCTTACATGTATTGACATGTGTGTGAGATGATGATGACGCATTTGTTCTAACAAAATCTGCAAGTGACATGTTGATGGATAATGTTGATTTTGTGGTGGATTTCAAAACAACCAATAATGTTTTTCAATCTAACAAGTCTGATGTCTCATAATTCGGCCATATTATCTCAGAGTGCAAACGACTTTTCATGTCTCACTTTACAAATTCTCGAATGGAGTTCAACACGACAAACAAATGAACACCTCTTGCAGAAGAAGCCGCATTATCAGTTAGTCTAATCATTTATTTTATATCCCTCATTTGTATTAACGATATCATTATTAATAAAATGGTCATGTTAACTTGTATCCTAAGGGTACAAGTTAAAGAACTATAAAAGGAAATCAGAAATAAATATTGCATTGAAAATTTAATTATTAAACATTTACAACATTAAATGCACAAGTTCCAATAAAATGCTTCTATTTTTAGCTTTTTAACTTATGCCTTAAGAACACAAGTTAACATTTATAAACATCTTTATTTAAAAATAAATACAATAACAATCTTACTGTCTAAATCAGTTCGTGTATGTCCCTACTAATGAATTGGAAGCACTAAGTTTGAACCTTGAAACCAATCTATATTGCTTGGCAGTACTCCCAATCAATTTGTACTTCACTGATACCATTTGAGCTTAACAACTTAAAAACTTGATTGTGTGTCATTTTTCATCATTGACTAAAATGGAGCTTTCCTTTGTATCAAGAGTTATAATTGTAATTTTTATTTGAAAAATTCAGCATAAAATTAGCTGGCAGAGGATGTTTAAGTTGACTATAAAAACAACTACTCCGCAATATTGTGCAGTTGTGTCAAAAATAATATTCTTAAACAAATCCCATTGTTTCTGCCTATTATTGTCTTTCTCGTATATTAATTAAAAAATGGTTACATGATAAAATCAATGAATATACAGATTTCTTTATTTACAGATTGCTTGCAAACAGAACGAAACATTTTATTTTGGAATACAAAATTCTCAATACCCAACAATTAAACAACAGCAAATAGTCATTACAGTCATCGTGGGCATAGTTGAGTCGGGAGGGGATGGAGGAACAAGGTTTGCATGGAGGTTTTTCACTTGTTCATTTCAACGAATAAATTTGTAGTCAATATGCTATTTGACAACAAAAAAGAGACAAATACTACAATATCAATTGGATGAACTCAAGCCAGATGTTTTCAACACTAGTATTTTTCTTTATACACAACTAGAAATCAATCAATTCTTCTTTTTTTTTAACAAAGAAATCAATTCTTCTAAAAGAAAGGTAATGTCCAGAAATTCTATTACCGGTAATTAATTAACCAAAAAGAATATTAAGGCACACATAAAGTAATAATTATTTCAAACTTGACCTTCTTGTGTGTATTCAATTAAGATTGGCCCAAGCCCTATGAAATACAAATGTAACAAGTAACAATATTTAGACAATTGTTGTTTTGACATCATAATCTTTTTAAAAACACAAGTAAAATACTAAAATATCTCAGCGGTAGTTAACTACCGCTGGCTTCATAACTAAAAAACCGGCAGCAGTTAACTGTCGTTGAGTTTTTTAATTATTTACTTGTTTTTCTAAGACATATTGAATGTCTGAACAACGACTGTCTAATACTTATCCCAAATAACACACATGGGATTTTGAATAACAAATGAAACATTAACAAAGGGAACTATTAGAAGTTCCAGAAATTGACCAATTGACAAATAATATTGAGTCCCTCTTATGGCTTCAAAAGACACCAATAGCAGTAGGATACAAAGCCTTATGCTTGTAAGAAAGAATATGTGGAACATAAGTAGAGGTCCGTTTCCTAGGAGGATCCATGGAAGCTAAGGCTGGTTGGTTTAAATATGCATACTTGCTTTTAGTCCACCTGCACATGACAAAACTAATACTATTATTATTATTAATATTATTATTTTCCCTAAATTATATATAAAAAAAAAAATCTAATGTACAAACTACAAACTCCTTTAAAATGGTTTTGTCTATGATTATGAAATGAACAAATAAGATAACATCATAGAAAAAGTTGTGGGGTCTATTATTATATTAATAGAATGAATGACTGAAGCATTTGATGTCTAGATACATTGTCAATTTTAGTCTCATCTCTACTTTCTGTATTTCTTTACTTTCACTCTTTCCATTAGTTTTTTTTTATCAGAATTAGTATGCTTAATCTTCTAAAATTCAATTACTATTATCACTGTGATTAAAACAGGCGATATATAACTGTCAGGTTTCATTTTTGCGTCTTGATTTCATACTCCTGTGTCCACCATTGATAAAGATGTAAAACTCAGGGTTTTTTTCTTCTAAACTGTTTGTCCTTGGGTAATATGGCAATGGAAATGGATCCTCACATATTATAATTTTTAAATTTCAAATTTGTCTAAAAATCATATACTTGTATCATCACTTTTCACAATCAAAAGAGACCTCGGTTCAGGCGGCAATCGATCAATTTGGCAGTTGTTTAAGTGTAGTTGGTTCTCACTCTCTTAGAATCGGATCAAGTTATAGATCGAATCTGGTTGAGTTGTGGTTGGTTCAATGTCAATCTGTCTATTTATTCAACCAAGATCTAGTCTCTTAGAACCAAATCAAACTAAATTGAATTGAGCTGAGCCGTGGCCGGTTCAATCGATTCATTTTTTTAGATTTCATTTGAACAACGAATATTCAATACTTGTTTATTTATTTGATAGTGATCAAAGTTCAACGGTAATGCAAAAAATTGACTCGTAGCTCAAAGACCTCACTTATTTGATCTCCAGCTTGATTGCGTAATGCCTATTACAAATCTTGTTAAAATATCACCTCAAACTATCTTGTCCAAACAATTCAATAGCTTGATGTAAAGTTTTTCCAAGATACCACAATTCATAATTGTTTTTATAAGATGGAAAATATACTAACCAATCCTTTATTCCCACGCGTACTTCCTTGTCTTCATCAACCATTTTGCCACAATAATTTGTCCCTACAGCCCAATTGACCGTCTCTTTATTGGTCTCATCACCTTCACCCTCATTCTTTAAGCTCAATTCAAAGCTCAGGTATTCTTGCTCCTATAATCAAATAGAAATCCATCATGATCAAAACATGTTGAACAAATTTTGAAATTAACCATGTTAAAAAAAAATTAAGCAACCACATGAAGAATATATGTTAATTATACAATTTTGCTTAGGTGAAGCTACAAAGATGATCTGGACTCCTTGATATGTCTATCACTTTAGGATCAAACAGGAAATTACAAACAAATTATTTAACTTTTTATGAGGATCATCAACCATAATATATACACATATTATGGTTGATAGTTGATTTATATAGACATATAATTTGAATTCTAGATAGCTGCTGCAGAGGATGCAAACTATATGGCACTTACCGTGAGGTTGCGTGCACGGAGTCTTGCCGCAGCCTTGATAGCAGCAAGGAGATGATCCTCTTCCACAATTCGCTTTTGCCTCCAAAACTTGGCAATTTCGCGCTTTGTCACACTCTCTTCTCCTCTTGGCTTCGAGATGACTCGGAATTTTGGAAGCGGAGGAGGTGGTGGTGGTGTTGCTACCCTTGAAACGCTCCCTTGTTCCTTCCTTTGCTTCATTTCGACAAACTTTTGAGCTTTTTTCACTTTGTCACTACTCACTGAACTTCTAAGCTATATCTAAAATAGATTTGAGATTACGGATGTTAGCAACTAACTATCCAACCTACCTTTCTTCCACACTACACCAGTAGATAGACTTTTTGTTGCAAATGGAATTTCTTAGTCGGAGAGCATAAGCAATATTTATAGCCCCTTTTACTTGCGTGGGGAGAACA
>Ga0315913_1004279_pt1 | contig 17269 bp, 8 predicted proteins | sample MpolsnodulesMG_FD_207736 | JGI IMG/M metagenome (GOLD analysis project Ga0315913, IMG submission 207736) | Medicago polymorpha root nodule microbial communities from Los Angeles, California, United States - small nodules | ecosystem: Host-associated > Plants > Roots > Nodule | place: USA... | reverse complement strand
TCTTCTTCTTCTTCTTCTTCTTCTTCTTCTCCTCCTCCTTCTTCTTCTCCTTCTTCTTCTTCTTCTTCTTCTTCTAAGTGCCAGAAAGTAGTATTTCAATTGTATGTTTAAGGCACTTTTGTTTCTTGTTTTACAAGTAACCCAGGGAAAAGCCGAGAGAAAAGTGATAATTGTCCTATTACGCTTTATGTATCTTACTTTACGCATTTGTGTAGGATTTGAACTCAAGACACTAAGCAAAGAAGAAAAATCAAGAAAAGTACAAAGAGGCAGAAACATGAATTCACTCGCCTCCAACTCGCAATGGCGAGCAGTGAAAGGCGAGCAGAGGCAGGAAGAACAATTTACTCGCCACCAACTCGCAATGGCTAGCCCAAAGGCGAGCAATTCTAGAGAGCACCAGAGATCACACGCCTCCAACTCGCAACGGCGAGCTAAAGACGAGCAATTCGAGTAAGTCCCAGATTTCACTCACTCCCAACTCGCAATGGCAAGTGGAAGGCAAGTCAGGAGGTCAAAGAGTTCACCATGGCGAACAATATCACTCGCGAGGCGAGTTAGGGCGGCCAAACCTCCTCAGAGCTGACGTGGCAAAGACCCACTGGTGAAGAAACCTCAACTCGCCATGGCGAATGAAGTTACTCGTGAGGCGAGTTGATGCAGATCAGAAAATCTATAAAAGCCCACTTGATCCATTCATTTGAGACAGCTAATCTCATATCATAATATTCTGTAATAGTCTTGGGGAGAGAAATAGGGCTTGTTCTTCATAGCGTGAGAGTGATAGAAGGTGAATTCTTCATCCTTTGTTGAGAAATCACAAGTTGTAATAAATCTTCATTTTTCAATTCAATCTTGCAAAGCTTCCATGACAATGAGTAGCTAAATCTCCATTGTTGGGATTAGAGGTACTTGATCTTAGCTAAATATGTAAACTTTTGATCTTTCAATATATGATTCTAGCATTTGATTTGATATTGAGATTATTCTTGCACTTTATTGTTTATGTTTGATTTACTTGTTATTGAAAAATACTCTTGAATCTAGGTTTAGAATAATCATCTATCAAAACATAAATTCTAGACATGGAATTGATGTTTTGATAATCATTCTTTGTATCTAAACTTAATGCTTTCGGATCGTTTAATAGATTGATAAATCGTCGATTGAACGATACGATTGACTCTTGGATCGTTTAATAGTTTGAGACATCGACGATTGAATGATACAATTGATTTCACAATATTATTTGGACACGAATGATATTGCCGAGGGATACGTGATAATATCAAAGAAAAGCTAGAATTCGTATACGATCATTAGGTTATATGTGATGCTTGTTCAAAGAACTCTAATCCTAACAAGTTTTACGCCTTATTAATCTCCACTTTATTATCGCAAAATAGTTTACATAGTTTCAACAAACAAACAAACTACTCTTTTAACTTAAAATGGTAATTGATGTCAAACGGTCCGTGATATCGCACTAGTCCCTGAGGAGACGATATATATAATACTTATTTTTGATCGTTGAAAAATACTACATCATCTTCTAAATTTCATCTATTATATCGATTGCTCGAATTGCAAGAAAAGATGTAGATGTGCTACTAATTGGCATCATGAGCCTTGTTCGGATTCTGGGAAACACGAGATTTGTGAGGGTTTAAATCTCTGGAAAACACGAGTGAACTGTGTGTGATTTCAGAATTTCTTGTTGAACAATCATGGGTATGAATGGAGGTTTTGTTCCTTCAAATTTGTTAACCCTAGATGAAAACAGCCGGAAAGTGCATTGATGAAGTCGCTATTTGGTGCACAAGATGTTCTTGAATTGGTGCATAATTGTTATGAGGATCTTGGTGCCAATCCTACTGAAGCACAGAGAACAACTTTCAAGTAATCTAAGAAGAAAGATTGCAAGGTTGTGTTCTATATTCGACAAAATGTTGATTCAAATCATTTTGAGAAGATCTCGAAGATAACAAGGTCAAAAGAAGCATGTGATCTCTTAGCCAAATACTATAAAGACAGTGACAATGTGAAGCAAGTGAAGCTTCAATCACTAAGAAGGAAATATAAATTGATGTTGATGGAAGAAGATCAAATAATCAATGATTATTTCTCAAAACTGATATGTGTGGTGAATCAGATGAAGGCATGTGGTGAAGATGTTACTGATCAACAAGTAGCGGGCAAAATCTTGAGATCTTTAACTTCAAAGTTTGATTTCATTGTTTTAGCTATACAAGAAGCCAAAGATGTCAAGACAATGAAAATTGAAGAACTTCAATCATCACTTGAAGCACATGAGATGTTGGTGATTTAAAGAGGTTTAGAAAGAACAGTCAATAAGCATAGCAAGCTCAATTTACCAAGAAAGATGGATATGATAAGCATTCAAAGAAGAAAGGTAAAGGAAAGTTTAAGAAAGGAAATTCGTCAAAGACGGATGAAAAGGCTGAATTCTCTAAAGGAGGAGGTGGCTCTAGTAACAATCAGAACAAGAAGAGGGATTTTGACAAAAGAAAGATTAAGTGTTATAACTATGAGAAGTTTGGTCATTATGTTGATGAGTGTTGGCACAAAAAGATGGAAAGAAAAGTCATTAAAGTGAAGAGAAAGCAAATATGGCTCAAGATAATTCAGATTCAGAAGTAGTTCTTCTTATGGCTACCACTTGTGAAGGAAATCCACTATGTGGAGATTGGTATCAAGGAACCAGAAGCATTTTCACAATAGAAAACTACAACACAATTGACCAAACTCGGAAATCAATTATTTGTGTCTTGTGTGCGTTTATTTATCTATGTTTTTTACAATCGGGCTTGTTTTTCTAACAAAACCTCTTACCTTGAATGAGAAACAACTTCAAGTGGAACCAGATCAATGAACCATTAAAGCTGATTTCCATTTTCTTAATATTTGGATCCTAATTTGCCATTTTTTCCCTTAAACTTAGAAGGAACGTTGACACACTTTCCTTGCAGAGTAGGGGGAAAGTTGATGATTTCTTCTCATAGATAACCGCAGATGTAGACATATTGGTTATGCCATCACGATTTGAGGCAAGTGGATTGAACCAACTCTGTGCAATGACTTATGGGACAGTTCATGCTGTACATCTTGGTTGTGAACTTGAGAGATACTGACCAGCCCCTTGATGAATCAGGTCTTGAATGGACTTTTGATAGTGCAGATGCTGGTAAGCTAATGCATGCATTAGATAATTGCTTATTTACAGTATAAGAACTGAGGGTTTCAACGGAGGGGGACGACTCGATACCATAGTTGCGACAATGCTGCTCAACAGTATGAGGAGGTGCTTCTTGCTTCAAAATACCAATGCCAAATCGTGGACTTTGCTTCATCAACTATAGCATCGATATTTCATATTGAAGGCGTGTTATGTCCAACACATGTCAATATCAGACATGGATGTGAAGGCCAAATTTTTGTGCTGCAAAGATTATATGACATGATACAGTTGGACCTTTTGCCATGTTTAAGGATCAGACAAAGTGATCAGCAACTTAATTGTGCTTGTAATTTTCAAAATATACACAAACTAAACTTCACATTATTACTACATACGAAATGAAATAAATAGTCAACTACCATAAATAATGAGAAAGTGCAATTACATAATTATTTCTTATACAACATAAAATACACCAGCTAGCAAAAGCAATTTGTATATACTCTAATTACATAAGAAAAAAATGGAGTAAATAGTCAACTACCATAGAAATAATGAAAAAGTGCAGATGCATAATTATTGCTCATATAAAATAAAAATACATTCAACTAGCAAAAGGAATTTGTATATACTTAAAACTATGAAAGGTGCTTCATCTAAATGAAGCCTCTCCTCTCTCTACCAAACCTCACATAGGAACTAGTTGAGAGTAGTCCTGCAAATCCCTTTGATAAAGAACCTTCAACTGAACATTGGGACTTGGATGAACACATAGGGCTACTATGTCTACTAGTTTCCATACATTCCTCTACTGCATTCCCTTGTGGATTGTCCTCACAATCTACTACACCATAAGCTCTACTCTTTTTACAGTTTGAGGAATTCATGTCTTCAGATGAATAAGAGTACTCCATATCGTCTTTTCTTGCTTCCTCGGCTAACTTCCTCTTTAGACCAGCAAAACTTTTCAGTCCTGTATGAGAAAACCAAAATCAGCTACACATTTAGGCTCAGTTGGGATTAACAGCTTAATTAAGCGTTTATCATATACATGCTTATGCATAAGGCTTATGCATAAGCTATTTCTATAACAAAAGATAAAATAAAGTCAAACTGTTTTCATATAAGTTATTTGGAGAACTTGTGAAAATAAGTTAAAAGCAGTTAATGGACATGTCATAAACTGTTTCTATAAACTAACCCAAAAAATCATACAAGTGTTTATGCTAGTAGATAGGTTCAAATAAGCCAATCCAAACAGATTCTAGTATATCGGAAAGAATCTATTTCCTTATATCAATGAGTGGTTGCAAGTAGAACTTCAATTAACTGACCAGGAATTGACAGAGATTCGGGATCACCACAGTTACAGTGGATGTTGGAATTTTCATAGTACGATCCTGGTTGCCTGCAGAACAATAAACTAAACAAAGGTCAGGAGGTATGCTGATATAATAAAATCCAGTGAGTTCAACATTTATCAAATAACGAGTGCCTAAAATTAGGTTGCAAAACTTCAAAACTTGCAAGACCCCAGCTGGAATGGAAATCATTTACAAATTCATCACAGAAGAAGTTCCTAGGCTCGTAAGTATCTTACATCACTAGCATGGCCCTTCAGTCATGAGTGAACATTGCGCAAATCAGCTCTTTATGCCGAAATTCAACTTAAAAAATTATTAAAAGATAGGAGTGGCAAGGATTGAAGTCCAGAAAACTAGTTAAAAGATGTTCGAATATCATATTGAAGACCAACTCTTCTAAAGGCTTGTTCAATTCGGTCAAGTTTATCGTTGGTTTTAGATCTCTAAGTATCGAACATCTCTAAATTATACGTCACTTATCTTCTTAATGAGCAAGGATCTCGTCACTAACCTATGTGAGTGATCTGTGAACTCCCTGTTCTTTCTGTTTGAATTGAAACAATTTCTATAATTCTTATTTCATCTAGGAAATCTAAAATTCACATGATCGACGGGATTCGAGAAGGAAACTTAGAACAAAGTGTAGTGACCAGTTGAATGAAAGGCCAACTAATTGCAAAATTTTGTCAACAGAATCAGTTTAGAAATTTAATGTCAATATTGTTGTACCACTCCTCAATCATGCAATCAAATAACCATGACATAACTCACTCTATTTTAATGAACATTCTAGGCTAAATCTCAAGTCATCAACATCTGGAACTGAGACATGCCTAGATCTGTAACAATTATAGATTTCAGGATCTGGAATTCATTAATTAGTCCACTAGCATGCAAAATTCAAGATATCTTTCAAACAAATCTTCAACCCATCTAGAAGTTCCAAAAAGTCAAACAAGTACAGGCCACCGTTACACTGACCGACCTATTTATTAATCTTATGGGACAACATTTTCTGCATGACCTTGTCCAAAATATGATGAAATACATTCTACAGAACCCCTTAAAATTTGCATACTTGTCCATAAAATGTTAAAAACAATCCTAAATCATACTTATCAACATCGAAAAACAATCTTAACGCGTAAAGACAACATATGGGAACTGGTTTATACTTTTTTCATGAAATTAATTAAATGAATATTATACTCTACCTACGTAGTATACAACTATACATGCATCAACCAAAACCAACAAAATATTAATTAATCCACCATTTAGCATCTTAGAGGACTATATGTATCAATCAATGCCATCAGGCTCTATCAAAAACCAAGTTTTGAGCAAAATCACTATAAGAACTCAAGATGCCTTGTTTGGCCATAAAGAAACCTAACCTGTACATATGCTCGACAAAATCATCTATTAAAACAGGCCAAGCACCTGCAAGCACAAAAAAATTAAAATAAAAAAATCATTGCATCAATTAGTAAAAACATCATGACTACCCCGGTGTTGCTTCCAATGCAGATTCCTCAAGTAATAATATTCAAGAAACTTCTAATCCAAACAGACATGCAGATGTGGGGTGAGGAGCAGAAATGACAAGAAGAGAGGTATTTAAGTACAAATTTCTGCATCTATGTAGCTAACTGTAAAAGGTAAATGATGAGAACAATACCTTCAGGATCATAAGCATCTAGACTATCACGAGTACATATGCTGAAAGATAGAACCTGTTGCCACGTATCCTCAGATATGTTGTATCTTTGATTTTTCTAAACAAAAAGTAATCGATTAGTTTCCAATAGAAATTAAATGAAAATAACAAGACCCTACTAGGTTGTATAGATGGATTGGCCCACGGGTTATATAAAATGGGACTTTTACAGATTTGAGTTGGCTGAGACTTGAGAAAATAAGTAACCCTAACCCTATATCAGGGTTAAAAAGAATCGCACACGAGCTCAGGTCTTATATTAACACACATTGAAGTGTGCACATTATCATTTGAAATTTACCACACATCTTTTATAACATTCTGGTAATAGCACAACCTTTGACTCATGAGATTTAAGTACTTCGAATTCAACAAGGATGACAAGTTGTATTATTGCAAGCATTATTGTACCTCAACAAAGTCACACCATGGCTGAAGCAGTGGGAACCGCCCATTAAGAACTAATTTCCAAGCAGTTAGTGCCTTGCTTACAGCTGTAAATTATCAAATTTTGAAAACAAAGGATAACCGGTGGTTATACACTCTACTTCACCATTAAAAAGATTGAATAGAACACTGTACATAAATAATTTATCTGAGATACTTACTGATGTTCTTTTGACCATTTTCACGACACATGAAGAAAACAAATTCATAGAACCGAGAAAACTCTGAAAAGGTTGCCTAGGAAAGAGAAACACAGGAAGTAGATAAGTGAGAGGAAACAAAAAAAAATGAATGCAGTAACTCTTTGTATCATGCTAGATATTTTTCCGTCTCTCTCCTCATAATATAAAGAATGCACAACCTCTCGAAATTTCACTTTTGGAGACTCACTTCTGTGTATCTAACTACTGCAAATGATAGCAAATAAAAATTTTCTTTTTTGTTTGGGAAAAGATAAGGCTTAAACCTGCTTGTGTGCTTGTAGACAGAAAATGTTATGTTGGATAAACATATGTAATGCATGACTGAAGGTGGTAAAAAATAGGGAACTGACCATCAAACCAAGCCGTGACATGAGTATTGACAGTTCATCAAAAATTGTTGCCCTGAAATTTCAAGTTAGAGAAGAAAGATGACCACTTAGTACAATCATGCGATTTATGAACATTTAAACTTCATAAATCTATACATGATACAAAAGTAACATTGAGATATACATAACAAAGACAACAACAATAAGCTGAAAGTAGAAAAACAAATGTGTTTCTTTAGAAGCATAACTTTAACGCAGATAGAAAATGTACAGCACAAAAGATCCAATCATGACTACGAAAAAAAACTGCCAGGATTCAGCTCTAGCATGCCTTCATTATTCCGATATACCGAAACCTCAAATTGTAAAAAAATCCCACAGAAATAGTAACAAACACAGATGGTAATCATCACATAAGGGAAAAAGCATTGCGTGAAATTAAAGCTTGAAATTATTAAAGAAACCACAAATTTGATAGAAGAAGACAGTGTTAGATTAACTGGGGCTGGACCAATATCAGGTCCAGTCATGCATTTGGATTTTTTTCTGCCACTAAACCGGTCATGACAGGTTGAATCAGTCAAAACCAGCTAATTTTGATTCAAATGAAAACTGGTACTCTTGCCTTTCAATATCTGATACAACTTACTAGTAATTCAAGGCAAGGCTTTTCAAAGATATTGGTAATTAATTAACTTCTATTGTTGACAAATTAGAATTCAATGCGCTACTTTACCGATTTTTCAGCAAGTGACATTGGCGAAGCCCACTTATACACTGCAACAATTTTGTAGTAATTAATCTAGAAAAAAACTGATATAATTTGCTAAAAAATTAAAACTTATGCTGGTGGGATTCGATCCCACACCCAAAGCCTCGTTTAAAAGCACTTTATTACTTGCTGAAAAATTAAATGCTTGAGCACGGATTGATGAAGTATGATGGTAGCACCAAAGATATATGACAATGTATCTTTTAGCTTCTAGAATATACAATGTACAAAGAATGCAGCATAGTACACAACAATAGACAATTAAAGCAGCACCTAGCAGCATAGTACTCATAATTCATAAAACTCACTAACAGAAAACAATAAATTAGTATCAAAACCTTAGATCAATAACCTTCCTAGATTATCAAAGAATCACAAACAGTAAAATAAATCATATTATGGGAACTGAGGTTTTAAATGAAAGGTCCAAAACCATGATCTAGAACGCAACAACGAGACAGTGACTCACAAGATGACAACAACCGTTAACGCAACAGAATTCATAAAACTCTCACTGACAAAAAACAATAAATTAGTATCAAACTTGGATCAATAACCTTCCTAGATTACCCAAGAACCACAAACAGCAAAATAAATCATATTATTGCAACTGGGATTTTAAATAAAAGGTCCGAAACCATGGTCTAGACCACGACATAACGCTTTTTGTCGTTTCTGAAACCACAGGAAAACCACGATTGTGGTGCATCAACCACATTTAACCGCGAATCTCGGTAATATCAATTGTCACAAGACGACAGCAAAGAGAGAAACGTACCCTGCACAAACTCTGGACTCCACCAATTTCGACAATTGTGTCAATGCCTCCCTTGAGAACTTAGCCTTCTGAAAATCACTATCTTGTCTATACCCTTCTTCACCAACAACAAATGCATGTCCTGATTTTATATCTGCACAAACAAACTCAAAATAGTAAACAATAAATACATAAATATTAAGGTTAAATATAATTTTAATCCAATAAAATTTTAAAAAATTTCTAGGTCTTGTATCCTGATTTAATTTTTGCGTTAACCCTCCAGGTTCCAGAGGAAAGGAACCCTGATAAACTAAAGTTCGATCAGGAGGTAACCAGGAATTGAACTCGTGTTCTCTCGAACAATTGGTGACTCTGATAATCCAGAGTTCGGTCAGGAATTGTTCCAACCAAGAATCGAGCTCATTAACCACGGAGCCCAATTACTTGGTTTCCTGTATCAAGATTTCAATCACTGAAAACTATAAACTACATGCATTAAGTTGAACATATTTAATCCTAAATAACAACACAAATAACAAAATAATTTATAAACATTACATAAAAAAACTAAAAAAAAAAAACTAGAATTATTGCTCCAGCCTTCAAGTTTGTTAAACAAATTAATCAAATTCATAATACCATGATATTAAAATTAAACAATAATATCATAAAACTAATAAAAACAAAGTTGAATTAAACGATCCAAAAGAAAAACAAAAACAAGAATTGGTGCATGATAAATTAAAGAATTGGAAGAGAAAGATTGTTACCACAAAATCTTCGGTAAATGTTGAAGATATCGAAGAGAGATGCATCCATGGAGAAGCTTGCCCTCGAAGTTGTTGAGGCAAGTAGAGAGAAGGATGCAGAAGATGATGAGATGGAAAAGAAAAGCAGAATGTAACAAAAACAAAATGATTAATTTTAATTTCAAATTTTACATTTATAATTCGGTGCCAATGAGTAAAATTTTTGCTTAATCAAATCAAATCAATTATTATGTCACTTTTATAGTCAGTTTTTTTTTTTTTTTTACACATTTATAGTTAGTTAGTTGTTGTTCAAGTATCTCTCCATAAATAAATATATTTTTATTTTTATGTAGTTCAGACAAAATTATAGGTTAAACATCATGATCGGGTTTGAACTCCGACTTTTCCACTTGTTTATCTGAGTTTTGATGGTTATTTGTTGCTTCGTCTATGTATAAAAGATGTCTATCTAGCGTGATTTGATTGAAGATACGTGTAAATTAAAAAAGTTTACATTATTGATTTTAAAAAATTAAATCATAAATATAGATGACTTTGGCAAATTATTAGGAAAAAAAATATTTTAACTGATATTTAATACTAGTTGTGTATTATATCAAATCATCATACTACAATCCACTTTAATGGTATGATATGAAGAACCAGTTGATTTATATTAAATGTCCTTGTGAAATAAATTTACGGTGACATAGCATTTTGGTTAAACTCAAAAATATATTATTGAAATAAAAAAAAAAAGTTTTAGCAAAATCCATAATATACATGTTGTACTTGAACTGAGTTTGAGTAAACAAACTTAATCAGGTTTGTGTAAGCGTACTTGAATTTAGTTTATGTCATGTACTTATTTGAATAAAATTTGAATAAGATCTAAGAACTCATAATGTACTAGTTGTACTTGAACTTAGATTGTGTGTAAACATACTTGAAATGAGTTTGTGTAAGTGTACTTAAATTGAGTTTGGGTAATGTACTTATTTAATCTTAATTTGAGTAAGCTCTAGAAACCTATGATGTGCATGTTGTACTTGAACTCAGATTGTGTAAATGTACTTAAACTTAGTTTATGTAAACATACTTGAATTAAGTTTTTGTAAACACACTTGAACTAAGTTTGTGTAAACCCGAGTTTGTGTGAGATTTAAATACATGAATGTTTGAACCAAGTTTAAATAAACGAACTTGAGTTGAGTTTGCGTAAATGTACTTGAACTAAATTTTTGTAAACATACTTGAATTGAGTTATATGGACTCAATTTTGAAAAACACAAAAATTGCATAAAATATAATGAGAACATAAAATCATCATAATCACACATAATAGACAAAAAGGCATATAAAATTGCATAAATGGAACTTAAAATCAGAAGGAAAAAAACGCATGAATGACAAATAGGGTTTATTTATGTTTTTACTTTTGAAATTGGAGAAAGCATGTCTACGAAAATGGGGTGGAATGATTGGAAAAATGAAGTCAAATGGCTGCAAAATGATAAAAGAAGGAAATGATGAAGGAAGTGAAATGGAGAGAAAGGGTTTTTTTGGGTGAAAACAAAATAAGAAGATGAAGTTGATGGCAATTAAAATTTAATTTTAATTTTAAGGCTATTTTAGTTATATTAAGATATAACCAGATTTTAAGGGGTGTCACTAAAAAAATAAGAATTGGTTTAATGTTTATGCACGAAGGGGTGATTTGTCCCTTCGTGCATAAATTTCAAAGGCTATTTTTTTATTTCCAATCAACAACAAGCCTCGGTGAGGGACATGTGGGTGATATGAACGATGGTTTTTGGGAGGTGGAATTCACTTGGTGTCGGAAATTGTTTGTTTGGGAGGAAAAACTCCTTTCAAATTTGTCTCGATTGTTGGAGGGTCCTATGACAGTGGTGGAGGATTATTGTTGGGTTTGAAGGAGGTGGGAGGAGGGTAGGGTGTTTTTGGTGAAATCTACTTATAGGTTGCTTGCGAGAGTTTTGATTTTGGAGGAAATGTGGAGAGATATAGAGAGAAAAATCGTTAATATGGAAAAGACCGACTACGTCGAAGATTCTAGCCTTTTCTTGGAAGTTAACTCTTGATAGGATTCCAACAAAGATTAATTTTTTGATGCGTAATATTTTACCATCGGATGCATCAGTCGCGTGTGCTTTGTGTAATGGTAGTAATGAAACATCAAATCATCTTTTTCTACATTGTGAGATGACGAGTGCAATCTGAGACAAGGTGTTAACATGGTTAGAATTTAGCTTCATCACGCCTCCTAATTTTATTTTTCATTGGAAATGTTTGTGTGCAAAGGTGCGGGATAAGCATTTACTAAAATGTCTTTAAGATGACAAGTTATATGCACGTTAGTTTTAGTGAACTGATATTGATGTGTATTGGAAAAAAATAAAATATGAAGTTCAATGCCGGATAGATATGACTCCTTAATAAGAGTTTATAAAGAGGAAACGCTCCTCACTTAAAACCCAATTTTATAAGGATGGGTTAAACCTAAATTTCCACGATGTTGTATCAATGTATAATGTAACTAGACTCTAACTCGTACAATGTACAGGTTTTGTAGAGTTTAATATATAAGTATCAAAATTGCTATATTATTAATTTTAGAGTTACATTCAAAGTCATAGAAACAACCAAACTAAGTGATGATCGAGAGTGATTGTCATGCAAAATCTCAAAAAAGCAAATTAGAAATATTCAGTTTGCATCAACAAAAATGAATATGGAATCAAAGTCATAAAATTAAATTTTGTGAAAGCAATCAAACGTGGAAATAAACACAATAAAAATGAGTGTTAGCGGCTTAAGGATTGGATATCCATTTTAGAAGCAACAATATTTCAATAAAAATGTTAATGGTAAAAACTTTAAGGTGTTGTTATGAGTGCACAGTTTAATTCCTTGCAAACCTTTTTTTTTCAAAAGAAATATTGCATATATATAAAGATATAAAGATAAAGATGTATAATGTTGCATGTTCGGTTAACCTATCATGTTGTATCCTCTTGGTCAAAATTAACGGAAGGACTATTTTATTTTGTAATTCCAAGAATCTATATGTCAATCTGCAAAAAGTCAAAGAGCTATTTTGGCTCAATTTTTACAACTTTGACAACCAAATTGTCTTCACTAGATAACAAATTGGTACCCTTCTTCTATAAACTCATCGGTTACAAGTCAGAACCGTCTAATCCATCCACAGTGAATACATTCATACACGTAGCATTTGAAAAGCAAGGGTTATTGGAAAAACCAATAACCTGAGTTTAAGGTAAAACATAGCATTTGTTGAGCAGTTACCTTGTGCATACTTCAAATAAATTTACCATCAATATGTGGAAATATTGGAAGCCAAATCAATTCAAGCAAGTATAGCAATAACTACTTTGATTGACTTATTTGAGCTTGTTATATACTGACGTAAGAGTTGTGAAACTTCTTTGGAGAGTTTATGAAATCAGCTTATGACATATGTTTAGAAATTGTTTTCATCTTATCTGCATAGTCTCTCCATGATAATTTATGAAAACACTTTATAGTTTATGATTACTGGTACAAGATAACAAGTTGTATAATAAGAAGTTAAGCTCATGACAACAGATGCAGCAGGATACATAAAAGTTCAGTAAACATGGACGAGGTATCAGATCAAACAAATTACAAAATGAGACATGGACAAAAGAAAATAAGCTTCAAGTTACTACTTTAAATGATTTACTTCATATGTAAGTTTGAAGAAAAAATTGCATTAGGATTAGGAATCATTTATCTAAACTTATTGTATTAATAGTCTTCAATCTTTTTTTCATATCAAGTTAGTATGTTATGTTTAATAACTTCAACAATGTTTGGACTGAACCTCGTTTTTCATCCATATATGTTACCAAAAATCTTACATGACCATGTTGTAAACTGTATCCTCGATTCATCAAAATCAGTTACAATCCTTGATCCATCAAAATTAACAGGGTCTTTTTCATACTTTATCTAAAATTCTGGTATCTTTGTTGTCAATTCAGGTCTAATAGTGAAGTTCAGTGGTAAAACATTTTTTGTCGTAAATCATTTATCACGTACACAAATCTAAAACAAAAGTGGGTGAGGAATGAAATTCGATCCAATGGTGTAAACATTTTTAAAAATAAAGGATTAACTTGACATGAAAAACTAAATAAAGGACCCTGATGCAATTTTGTCTAAATTCAATTTTCTATGAAGTTAACTCAAATAAAAAATCAGAGTTTACAAATACCTGTAGAAAATATGTCTTACACTTGAGCAGTGCACTCCATGGTTCAAATCATACTAGGCAACCTCTCAGAAGATTCAGCCTACAATGGCAATCAATGTGATAAAACATTTTACATAGCCCATGGAGAAAATGCATCAAGTATGACAGAATCAAAATCCAGCAAATCAGTTTCACTGTTAAACAACATATCTAAGATCAAAACATAATAAGGTTCAGTTGTATGTTCATAAAACCAGAACAATAACTTACTCCATTTGTAACCCTGCACCCTACAAAAAGATCGGCAATTTCAATCCTGGATACTTATCACAAAAACTGAAATTACTTTAAATCTTTAACCTATGAAGCACTGATGCATACACAAACAAGGCATTGATATAGACACAGACACCGGTAATAATATAAGAAAGTAAAAGTATAACCAACCACATATAGTATCGTGTCATGTCGGATTGTGACAGAAGCCAGACATTGAACACGCCATCAATCTGAAGTGGCAATGCTACATACTCTATGACTATGACAAATAATAGAAAATAAGAAACACCAGATTCAAACGAACAATGACAAAATTGCAAATTAGTAAAAGTAAATAAGATTAAAGTATTCTGATATTCCAAGGTATAAATAACCAAACTGTGTATGATCCAAAGTTCCTTACAACTTATTGCCAAGACAGGCTTATTTAAAGACAACCTAAATCTGACCATCTATGAAACACTCACAAACACGAACATCGAACACAACCAATTATGTGTTGGTGTCATGTTTGTATCGTTGCTACATAGATGACCATGATTATATAACTATAACCAACTCCTCTTCCCACAATATTCAATTATTATTCTCTCGTTTCTATGAGTTAAGAGTCTTATATTTCTGTATCCTATTTCTTGATCTTTCTATTCTTCTTTGGACCCGGAACTTCTAACCTACCAACAGAACAACCACACTTTCCTCTAAGAACTAGAACAGCTCTTCCATTAACAGGTGCCATCTTCTTAAGCTCGGCTTCGAGTTCGCGATGATGATCACAAGGAATCTTAAAAAGACCCTTTTTAATTCCACCACCATCTTTACCCAACGACGGCGAATTCTTCACACAATCTTCAGTCTCTAACTGAATATCAAATTCAGCAGCATTCTTCAATCCCTTACAATTAGGATTCCCGCATTTCCTTGATGCATAAGCCACAAAAAACCATGTAGCAATAACAGCACAAGAAACACTAACTCCAAGGGATACATAAATCACAGGAGCAACAGCAACTTCTTCTTTAACCAAATCCATAAACAAACCACAAAGTTTGAAACTTTCACTCATCACAAATTGAATATATGGAAAAACCAAGAACCCTAAAGCAATAACAACAGCTATAAATATAACCACATCAACAACAGCGGATCGAGATCGCTCGCACTGCGGAATCTGAAGAGAATTGAGTGTCTTACGGTTCCTCGATTTAGCTAAATCGAGGGAATTCGCCATGGATGATGATGATTGGTCAACGGATGAGATCAAACTATGAAAATTTACCATTTCAATCACAGAAACCCTAAAATTGGATCAAAACAATCGAATTGAATTGACCCAGTTCGATTAAACCTGAAAAATTGAAAATTTGAAGTGATCAATAAGATTCAATTGAGGAATTGTTGTGGGGTGTTCTTAATCAATCATCAATCACAGAAACCCTAAAATTGGATCAAAACACGCAAACCCTAAAATTGAATTGACCCAGTTCAATTAAACTTGAGAGAAATGGAAATTTTGAGTGATCAATGAAATTGGATTGAAGAATTGATCAAAATCAATGGATCCAAATTAAAAGGTGTGAATGTTTTTAGGGATTTTGGATTGAAATTGAGAGAGAATTGAAGAGAAAAAAGAGTGAAATTGGAAGTGGGTTTAGGTTAGGACAGGTTGAAGGGTGTTGAAGAGAGCATAAGCAGACGAAGAAGCATCACTGCTTCATTGTTTTGCTATCATCGCATCTTCATCTTATAAATAATATATTATTATTACAGAAATTCATTTACAACATTAACTTTCAAATTACACATTTTTTTACTATGTAAAAAAAATTACACTTTATTTTGTTAATAAAATACACTTTATGTTAATAAGATTCTTTAAAAACAATTAAGTGGTCAAACAATAAATATAAAGCAATAAAATAAATTTTGATATATTACCAAAAAAAATTGATAATTATTTTTGGAGCTTCTTTAAAAAAAAATTATAGAGCTTATATTCAATTTTAAAATTTATAAAATTAACAAAAAGTGGTCAAAGTTTTGTCAAAAAAAAAAAGTGGTCAAAGTTTGTTATAAAATATTGAGACTTTATATGTTCAAACCCTCATTAAATAATGTACATAAAATGAGATTATAAAATAATCGTTAAAGAAGTTCATCATTATTAAAATATTTGTTTTGACTTGACGTGAGCGTGATGATATCTTTGGTTGATGATTTATAAATACATCTATTAACCTTGGTTGAGTATACTTTAACTCTGGTTAGCCTCATAATCCGTGAGTGTGATGATATCTTTGGTTGATGATCTATAAATACATCTATTAACCTTGGTTGAATATACTCTAACTCTGGTTAGCCTCATAATCTAACTCACCAAACATTTTTCTTGTAAAAGAAATATATAAAAGATTTTTAAACATTGAAAGAATATTGTTTATATATAGAGACAACTTTCTTTCCAAATTTTGCTTATAATTATTGAAGAAAGGGGTTTCATTTTTTCTTCCTAGTTGTATATATAATTAATATTATGTGCATCACTCTTAAACCAATATTTATAACTTTTTTTGTCTATATTATATCAATTTGAATTAATTTCATTTCTCAATATCAATTTTATAATATCTGTATTATATAAACTTATCTAAATTTTGGTTTAGATATTCATTTTTTATGTTTTCAACTCAAATTTGAATTTAGAAAATATTTGTTTAGAAACAACTTGACTCAAATTGTAGTTAGTTTTTTTCGTTCCTTAAATTATTGTAACGCCCGTATTAAAAGTGTCTAGAATACTTAATACGTTCGTTAAAAGCTGATACTGGATACATTAAATCTTACAATACAGAAAGCGACATAAGTCGAGATTCAGATACAAGAGTCATATATTACATTATTTAAGCATAATCAGACTAATGAAACGAGTGCAACAAGTCTCATCATGATACATATAGCTACAATAACATAATAAAACTAGACAGCACAAGCATGGATCCATAAGCACAATCAGTCCGAAGCCTTCTCCTTACCTTTGCCTCGAACAACCTGCGAACTTGAACAAAGAAGGAGTGGGATGAGACATAATGCCTCAGTGAGTTCTACCTAAACCCTAAGCTATGGGTAACCGCGGGGAAAGCCTATGGTTACCCTGTGTCTACAATACAACCTGACGGTTGATTA
>Ga0315913_1004277_pt1 | contig 17272 bp, 17 predicted proteins | sample MpolsnodulesMG_FD_207736 | JGI IMG/M metagenome (GOLD analysis project Ga0315913, IMG submission 207736) | Medicago polymorpha root nodule microbial communities from Los Angeles, California, United States - small nodules | ecosystem: Host-associated > Plants > Roots > Nodule | place: USA... | reverse complement strand
GATTTTGGATCACCACACCATCTTCGAAGCAGATGGACAACGGGACCCATACGAAGACTCCAGTGAGGACAAAATACAATGCAGGGTTCTTGCCAATCCTTTCTACAAGTACAAGCAACACGTCAGTGAGAAAATAACAACAAAAATGTCAAGCAAAACCATCTGTCATTTATATATTCTGAGGCTATTAATGAATACTCAAACTCTGAGTAAGGAAACACAAATTTTCCCAAACAATTAACATTGTTAGAACACAAGATTTTGCACTACAAGGTGCAAAAAGACACTAAATTTGATTAATTATTTCCATAATCAACGATGGTTCTTTGTCATAGAGAAGAGAAAGGGAAAACAAGAAGAAAAAAACTCTTACAAAAGTTGATGTAAATGAATATTGGGAACCACGCAAATCTTTTTCTCTTTTAGGAGCTTGACATGATCAAACAACGGTTCCCCTGCAAATAACTGCAGTACCAGTTCTGATGTCAAAAGATGGACCAAATTCATAATTCATTAATTTGCTAATTTTAGTATGCAGCGCAAAGGACCAAATTCATAATTCAAAAGGTGCGTACTCTTTCTTGCCGCTGTTTACAAAGCCACTCTGGTATGATGTTAAGCAATGCTAGTAACTCTTCCGCAACTGAAGAAATTATATAGATTGGAACCTACAAATTGAAAGTTGATGAATACTTCAAAGTCAGCAAGCAGAAATCTCAGATTTTGCTACAAAAATCCTTTTGTAAGTTATGTTTATTGACTCTAGTATAGTTTTCTTGATTTTGCTACAAAAAATCAACAATTTTAAACAAGGAAAATTTACTACATCTACAAAACATATTACTTATTTCCATTATAGTTTACTTGATTTTGATAATATCATTAATTTGCAGAACATATCAAAACAAGAAAGGACACCTCCATAGCTGAAGCTTCGAGTAACGTTGCCATTTCCTCCAAAAGCTGCAAAATTGTTCCAAGTCGGTTAATAGGAATAAGAACTGAGCCACCATCTTTGACGCACTCAATAGCACATGAGCATATGAAAACCAGTTTTTCCTTTTCTTCTAAATTTACATCGGAGTCAAGACTGAATCCATCCGAATCTTCAAAACTGCAGTAATAGTCAACACAAAAGTTAATATTAACAGATGAATATTTCAATCAATTCAAGCTTATGACAACTTGAATTCTAGAGCAGCTAAAAGTGAAGTGTCTAGATATAACTTAGAGTTTGTAGGTGAATAATATTTCAAAATATCATACCTTGGAGATAATAACTTATCAGAAGTTGGATCAGTGCAATTATCCCCATCCTCGACATCTTGTGCATCAATCAAGGATGAGAAATCTGAATAAATTAATGTACAAGTCCTCTGTAGACTGCGGTAATCAAAAGCCATTGCATGAGCAGAAAAGAAGCAGGAGCTTGAAAGATAAGCAATATCCCCCTTTGGACCATTTAGAATCCAATTACAACTGCCTATTTCTACACCAGAGCTGAATGCTTTTATAACCAATGTACCATTGTAGCAAGCTTCCTGTGCATAATTAAGTGTGTTGATCTTTTGTATACAATCCTTCACATCAGCTGCACTGAGAAATTCCACACATTACAACCTTTACGACCAAGATTTGTTATTATTTTCAATGAATAAATGGACAGGACACAGAAAAAACAATTACATAACATAGAAAGTGATACCTTAACTACGTCTACACTAACAAGGAAGGACTATTTAACACAAACTGAACTCCTATATATATAATCCCAAAATGGGAGTTCAATGCACCCATCTCTAACCAGTATTGAGATGCAGTGATTTTGTAGTCTTTAGCAACAAACCTCCCAGCAATAAAGAAGTAAACAGCACTTGGATGTGAAAATTTTATAAATAGTCAATCAGAACATAATAATAAGATAAAACCAGTGCAAGCAAGAGTGAAGCATACTGCTTTTTGGTTGTAGAACATTTAGACTATTGAAAGTTTGTGACAAAATGAAAATTACATGAAGAGTGTATCACCTGTACAAGGGCATCCAACCACCCAACTCCACTCCATCTTTTCCTACCAATATCTCTTTCAATGCTGAAGGAAGTATTTCAAGTCCTTCCTGCCTCAGCCATGGAGGAAAACTAGACTCCTCCGGTCCGTAAAACTGCCTAAATTCCGCATGCATTGATACAAGATCCTCCATCACTAGCTGGCCTATTCTTGCTGATGCTTCAGTTACATAGATCTAACCAATCGATCACAAAATACTAAGCAAACAGTATTCGAAGACAAAAATGGGCACATAGTTCAATTAATAAAGGAAAACTACCTTAGCTGAAAAACCCTTCTGTCGAGTAAGATAGGGCAATCCCATAATACCCATTGGACTGGAGATTAATATGACATCAATTAAAGATGCATTCCATAGATGTAATTTATTAACAGTCTTATACCAAGGTTCTGCAAAAACTAAGCTTTTAGCATCAAGGAGATCTTCAATTTTCTGTCTCTTCTCATCGTTCTTGCTTTCTTCAAATGACAAGGCATCCAAAAAAGTAGGTACAGGGGAGAAGGCCATAAGAGCAGAAAGATCAAGAGGGCAATCGAATAAGATCCTAATCCCACAAAAATTCAACATGTGACACGGTGGGAAGTGAAAGCCTCTTCCTTTGCTCAAACATGTCTGCAAAATGGCAAGGAAGATAACAAAAAATTAAATCACGAAGATAATTGTGTACAAAAAACATAAACAGAAGATTCTTTCATATGCCACCACAGGAAAAAACAGATATAATGACTCACAAGCTTCATTGTTGAAGATGAAACGGATAACCGCTTGTAGCTTCCCGCAGAAGGTATCTGTTACGATCCAAATGGCTGTTGAAAAACAATAAACAAATTGCGTCAGTTTGCATGATCTCTATACAAATGAGAAAAATAATCAAGTAAAGGCTATGGCTGCACGTAATTCGAGACTCAACTATGTATAGTATATAGATTACACTGAGGGCCTCTTTGAATTGGCTTATTTGAGTTTATCTACTGATATAAGCACTTGTGAGATTATATGGGAGGGTTCAAGGAGAAAACTTATGAAAATGCCATAAGTTGTTTTCAGCTTATTTCCATAAGCTCTCCATAATAGGTTATAATCTTATACGAAATCAATTTGACCTTATTTGATCTTTTGCTATAAAAATAGCTTACACATTAACACTAATTTATATATACCATAAGCATTTAATTAAGTTATTTATCCTAATACATCCACCCTAAGCTTGATATCTAATTTAACATTGTGTTTGCTTTCTGAGACATTTCATCAAACAGTTTGTGAGTGCTGAGTTTCACAAAGAAAAAACAAATTGAACCCCAATACGAGTATTTATGAAAAACGATAAGTACTCTAGTCAAATTGAAACCTCGGTTTGCTCAGAGAGAAAAACGTGAGAGAAGAAGAGAGAGAGGTCTTACCTGTGGAACCCTCAACGATGGTGGCGGCGAGTGAGGGAGAAGACGAGAGAGAGTTTGAGAATTTTTCTTCTGTCTGAGAAGAGGAGAGTAGAAATTGGCTGTGACTGGTTTTAATTATTTTTGTTTCTTCGTGAAAGTTTGGTCTTTGAATTGGATTTTTGTTTGTTTGTTTATTTTATAGGTCAAATACCTTCACGAGTCCTTCAAGTTCACGTTTGTTTTAAATAACTATTTTAAGTTTTTAAGGTCTCAGATAAGTCATTTAAGTTTCGAGTTTGTTTCGAATATGTCATTTCTATCAACCTCCGTTAAAGCAAAGTTGTTCTGAGACAAAGTTGATATGTCTGTTAGAGGGGTGAGGTGGTTCAGCCAAAACCACGTTTCAAGGCATGCCCACCGTTGAAATGAAGAAGGAGTAAATAGGCAATTACCCCCTGAAATTGTATGTTTCGTCAATTACCCCCTTGAAATTAACAAAACTTCAATTACCCCCTGAAATTTCACAATCAATTTATCCCCACCCGTTAAATTTTTCTATTAGTGAACATGATGTTCTGCAAACACCCCCCTGAAGTTTTGCACTTATGTGCAAAATGCCCCCGACTTTAAAAATTTATATTATTTTTTTCTTAAAGGCAAACAATTAACAGTTAAATATTAAAACTAACTATTAATTTTGGAGTTTGGGAAAACTACATGCATATATACATCAAAATAGGCTTGTACCTGTTTGCTTTTCTCATAGTTTTTTTTTTTAAATACTAGTGTTTAATTTTGGAGTGTGCACCATCTTCACAAGACAAGAAGAAGATTAGTACATAATTAGATGTGAATTATTTTTCCTGTATAAAATATGACACAAAACCTTTTTTTCATTTTGATACTAAAACAAGCCAAGAACCTTGGAGCATAACTCACACTTCATAGAATAATATAAAGTCTTTCCATTTTCCAAATAGTTCACATGGTCTAAGATTTAAGGTCTATGCATTTTCCTCTAATATGACATGCAATGTGAAAAAGAAAAGACCAAACCTCAAATTAGTTCCTATTTTTAAGATGGTATCATTCATTCACTTCTCCAGATTAAATTTAATAAATCAATCATTAAGGAAATCACTATGTTACCTTTCTATCCTATTTCCTCCCAAATAAATAAAAAAAAAAATAGCAATAGTTCTCATTACACAAAAAAAATATATAAATTTTCAAGTTCGGGGGGCATTTTGCACATAAGTGCAAAACTTCAGGGGGTATTTGCAAAACGTCATGTTTAATAACAGAAAAATTTGACGGAGGGGGTAAATTGATTAAGGTTGTACAATTTCAGGGGGATAATTGACAAAACTTACAATTTCAGAGGGGTAATTGCCTACTTACTCATTCATTATAATACAAGGACTAATTTGTTCTTAGTATAAAAATGTAAGGGATTGATTTGAATATTATTTTTTCTCGGAAGCTTAATTGGGTCGAAAGAAAATTGCAAGATAATTGAACATTTTCATATAAGTAAATGCAAATATTTTTGAAGTATAGGAGGGAAGAGGAGAGCAAAAACGGGTATGACAAGAATCAGGATTATTTGACAACAAAAAAAAAGGAATCAGGATTATAAATTTATAAGCTAACCAATTAAGCATTGGATGTTGCTCTGAATTGAATTAAATCTGCATTTTATTTATTTTATTTCACTTCAAAATTTACCATTGGCTAGCTAATCGCTGATATGCACAGTTGGTGTGTTACCATTCTCTGAAAGTTGAGCTTTAAAGTGTGAATGTGATAATCATTTGCTCACACTTCAATTCAGCAGCACTCTAATATGTGTTTGATATTGTATTTAGATTGAAGTACCTCTTGAAATAACATTATTTTGATTACTACAAAAGATAGTAATTCATGAAGTTGTTCAGTAATAAAAAAATCTCAGGGTGGCCATTGGTGCATGAAAATCAAGGAACTCACTCCCTATAAAGCCAAAAATTAAGGAGTAGATCGCTTTCTCATGTTAAAGGAAAAGGGAAATACCACCACTTTGGCCTAAAAATGCTAAAATGACATTCCACAAAAGAACAAAGAGAAACAAACAAATGGACCCGTGATGCAAGAAAGGGTCTACCATCCTAGATAAAATACAAACCAAGAGAAACCAAATGGATATCTATTATATCTATTATCTTTCAACATTTTCAGTACCAACCAACTCTTCAACCAAATTTGGAAGTTGCATGTTACATCAATAATCAATTATCTGTCATAACATGATTTTTTTTAATACCAACATGTTTGTAGAAAAAATGAATATGCAAGGCGAAAAAGACTCCAAGGTGAATCAACCTAAACAAGTCGAAGAGAAGCGAAAACATAAAGAGATACGAGATAACACACAATGACCAAGTTTCTGATATAAGCTAGATTAAATAATCTATTTACAAACCAAGTTAAAACATCGGCAAACTAAAAATTATGTTACACACTGAAGTCATCATCTTGAAATGTTGGACATCAAAAGCATCTAAAATCCACTTGAAGAAATTAGATGAAAGAGCTAATCACACACAAGAAAAGGGATACTGGTTCTTAATAAAGTTGAGCTACGACCTATCGGAAACAAAGTTAATTTCTAATCAGTTTAGTTGAAGCGAGGTGATGCTGAAACGGAACGTTTACCAGTTTCACATGTTGGTTCTGCTGCAAAGGCTGTGGGCTCAACGGTCCTTCATCCTCTGTAATACGAAATACAGTAACCTGCAGCACTACTTCCTTCGTTGCAACCAGCTCAAAGACACACACATCGCCTTCCCCTAAATTGTTCTCCAGCGAAAACTCATACCACCCCTGGCTTAACTTAGCTCTACCACCTCTATAAAGGCAGCGAACTGGCCACTGTCTCCCATCAGAGATTTGAAGTTTGATAATTCCTGAAACACCATTCAAGTTCTTCTCTGCAAAGCAAGATGGTAGATACTGGAAAACAGAAAGAATTTAGCATGCAAGATCAAAATGTTATAGGAGAACAAAAAAAAATTGTGTTGGATTCAATGATTCACCATTATGCACCCCCTATATAAATAGGAGGGTCGTAGGACAACCCGACAGAAAGGATTAGATGGTTCAAATGATTTTGCTGCATTTATGGCCTTCTCTCTTTCTTCAGCTGTCGCAGTTCTTTTCCTTGCGGATGCACTTTCATAAAACCTATTGCGCATTTCTACCTCATCTTCATGTTCGGAAGGAGGTTCCTGGACATCTGCACTTTCAAAAAGAGTATTTTGATTATAAATTTCGATTTAGATAACGAGATCAGATGAAGAAAACCGAGTTATAAACAATAACTAAGACCTGATTTCCTCTTCTTTACAGCAGTTTTCTTAACCTTTTCATCAGTAGCCGCACGCAACTTCAACTCTTCATTAGACTTTTTAAACTCAACGACATTAAACTGGAGACCTATATCTCTGGTCAACTGGTTGTCTACTGAATTGGCATTTCTGGAAGGAGTATTCCCACCTTCACCCCAGTTTATGCTATTAAGTTTAGATCCATTAAACAGATTCTGCAGTGCTGGAGGCGGACGAGACTTGCCAGGAGTAAATTTATCATCGGACCCGGAAACTGCTTTGTTTTGCAATAGGCTAGGCGTAAGGTTCCTAGGCGACGGGTCCATGATTTCAACAGAATCTTCATCTTCCATTTCTTCGAAAATAGTAAGACGTTTTGGAAAGAGAGACCCTTCATTACTTCTTTGTGCGGGTGATTGATAGTTAATCTCAGAATTAGGCAAACTAAAAATATTAACAGTGAAATACGACTTTCCTTCATATTTGAATACCAACAAGTATCCAGTACTAATGGAATAGTTTTGAACAAATTCATTCCAGCCATCAAGGAACCAAAATTTGTTGTCTACCTTTTTCATTCCTACACGCCACACACTGCCATCAGGAACTGTGAGAGTAACAGTTGGAGAAATATCACCACCATATTTCCTCATAAAATCATCGGGAAGCCTCTGCAATTCACAAATCATATTAGGTTCCAAATATTTGTAAATTGCTATGATGGTATAAAAAACACCATTTCATTCAAAAAGTGCAATATTCTATTATGCTAAGTTCGTTGAATCGTTTGGCAAGATTGGCTTTTAAGTAAGCCAATTTCAGAATCATGGAACTTCATAAATTGCACCATATCACACACACACTCAAGCTAATCTGACTAACAAAGATAGACTCGACAAAGATTCCATTGGTTACTTCAAGTATAATTGCCCTGCATAGATATAGGTTTAGTTCAGGTTCCTCCTCCAATGCATGAGTAGTGTTTCTTACTAGAACTCGGCTAATGCATTTTTTTATACGCATATGTTAGTAAATTACTGGTTAAGTTAGTTTCACCAATCGAACTCGGGACCTCCCGATTTAAACTCTTTCAATGTCCCTTAACTCACCAACCGAGCTACCTTCATGTTACAACCTAGCACATGCTTCATAGAGAGTAGATCTCTAAACCAAAGTACACTATTAATTATATTTACTCAACATAAATTTCCTCAGAATTTCCACCAGTAAAACAACCCATCAGTCATCCAAAAAACTCTAATTTCAAGTTTTTTTTTTTTTTTGTGGAGAATTTTCAATTAATAAATTTGAGAAAACATAAAAGCTTATGTGTGTTGCATGTTGGAAATAGGACATAAAATTAGCCAACCCCACTTTATTATTTGACTTTAAAAGTCCATGACTAATCTTAAGACCTTGACCCAAAAATATTTATGACTTTTTTTCCCACACCCAAAAATAAATAGAGTGATGAAAGGGATGACAGGGTTTGAGGGTTAGGGATGGTGGGTGAAAAGGAAAAGTAAAAACCCAGAAAAATTATCAAACCCTTTCTTCACTCTATCAAAATTCTCATAAACCCACTACAAAAATAAATAAATAAATAAAATAAACCATGCAAAAATTCATCTAAGAAAATAAAGTAAAAAAACCAAAAAAATAATACAAAAAAGATTGAATTTTTAGGTATACCAGTTGCTTAGCTTGGAGAGTGGAGGGTAGAACAAGCTTATGAAATGAAGGAGAAGGCATTTTCTGACACTGTGAAAATCAAAACCAAAACCAAAGCCTTAAAGCATTTGATGAATGACCCTTTGATTGAAAGATGAAAGCTTTGAGGTCTAGTTACTTCAACTTTCAGATCTACTTCACCATCACTCTCTCAATATTCTTTGCATTTTGCAACTTTCTCAGCTTTTTTGACAAAAACAATGGTTTTTACTTTTTGAAGGCTTATAAAAAAAAAAGACACCAACTTGGCCTAATAACGAGTTGGTGACTCAGTGGGTGAGTAGCACAAAAACAGAGGTTTTCCCAGTTTGGATTTTCCAAAGCAACTTTCTCATTTCCGGTTTTAAAAAACCAAACCACACTTTTGTTGTTTCCGTTTGGAGTTTGTTTGGAACATAGTTGGTCACTTGTTTTTTAGTTAATATTCTCTCTGTTTTTTAATCTCTCCATTAATTCTTTTAAAAAATTTAATTAATGTCTTCAATTCTAAAATTATGTCCATTTATTTTATATCATTTATTTACTTCAAAACCATAAGAAGAATGCTAAACCGTGTCTCAGATATTGGTTATACAATCAAAACAATTGATTTTTTTTTTTTATAAATTTTTTTGTAATTACTTAATCAAAAGTCAAAATTTAATAATAGACATTTCTATTTGTTTTACTGAAAGGAGAAGATTCCAACTTTTTTTTTGTTTTTGTTACCCATCTGATTTTCAAAGGTTTCAAACAATTCTCATATGATGGAGATCATTAATCATTTAACCTAATTGCTTGGTTAGTTAGTCACTTGTTTTGTGCATTGCATGTGAGTGATTGGCGATGGAATCGCCGGAGTTCTCTCTTCTCTCACCTCAACCAATTTTTCCGGTAACGTGATTTCTCCCCGGTGAAGATCTGGCTGAGATTTTTGTTCCGATTTGTATGATTCTTCTTCGATTCTTCAAGATTTCGCCTCTCTTTCACGATTCCAAGCTTCTCTACGCTGGTTTTGCTGGCTCTTGCTCTCTCCGGTGAGGTTCTCGTTTTCCGCTTCATCAGAACAGGTCTTTTTCCGGTGTGGTTCCGGCGACATTCTAAAGTGATTTTCCCGCTCCGTTTGCTGCTCCCTTGCTCCGATGTCCTGCATTTGTCCTTGGCCCTGCTTAGATGCCATGGATCCGGTGGTGACTAAGATGACGAATCCACCAGAATCTGGTAAGTCCTTCGTTCAAGCTTTGTCTTGTGATGGGAACCACTTTTCGTGTCAAAGTGTCTCAATCGGAGTATGAATCAGGTGTGGCTGAATGTTAATTCAACCTCCATGGCAGAGTTATTCTGCACAAGGGTGATAAACCTTTGACAACCTTAGCTTTGCAACAAAAGCTTTCTATGTTGTGGCCCTCTTTGCGTAATTGGAACATTACACCTCTGGGAAAGGGTTTCTTTGAGTTCCATTTTAGTTCTTTTGAAGATATGCAAAGAACTTGGGCTTTGGGTGTGGTCAATCTAAAACCAGGGATCCTTCGTTTCTCTTGCTGGTCAAGGGGCTTCAAACCCCATGCTCAGGTGCAAACCCATGCTCAGATTTGGGTTAGACTTATGCATATGACCCAAGAATATTGGAGGAAGACAACCCTTTTTGAGATTGCTTCTGGTTTAGGCACTCCTCTTGCTATTGATGATGCTACTCTTAGTAAAAGATTTGGGGTCTTTGCAAGGGTGCTTGTAGATGTTGATCTATCTGAGCAATTATTTGAGTCGGTGGTAGTTGAAACTGAAGGGTATGCTCTATCCATTGATATCCAATATGAGAAGCAGCCTCCCTTTTGTGTCAATTGTAAAATTCTCGGACACAATCTTCAAAATTGTAGGAAACTGAATGGATCAAACAACACTAAAGGGCCTGTCAAATTGAAAACCAGAAATGATTTGAATGGCAAGAAACAGGTTGATGCTGACATGTTGGGCAAGGTCTCTGGTGCTAGAAAAGACTCACACTCTCTGCTTAGCAAGAATCTAGATGGCACTAATTTGATGCATAAAGAAACTGCTGTTCCCCTGTTAAGATTTTCGACCTTGAAACAACCAATACTGAAAATACACATTCTGAACAGGCTGCTACTAAATTACACAACATAACCAACTCCCCTGATTCTCATTTACGATTTGGAAGCTTGAATGAACTACATGACACAGAGAAATTGTATGAAGAAGAAGATGAGGATGATGTAGTGATTTCAAATCCTCTTTTTGGGATGAAATCAAAATCACCCTCTACTTTAACTCTACATAATCCTTTTGACAGGTTGTAGGAAGATAGTACAATTCATCTTGAGGAGAACCCTCTAATGGATCAGATTGAATGTCAACCGGCTGGTGATCAGGTGCATGGTGATCCTTAAGAACTGAGACCACGCCTAATGCCTGTTCCATATACTACTATGTATGCTGAGTTGAGTACTAATAAGAGACCTTTTACCACAACACACAACTCAAAGACACCAACAGCTGCAACAGTTAAGAGTGTCCAAATTTTGAAGCAATTTTGGGGAGATGTGGAGGATGATGACTCTGACATTGAAGACCTCACTGTTATGCAAACAAGTGTTGATCGGTATTTGCTAAGTGACACTGAAACAATTGGCAAAGTCAAGCGTGGCAGGAAGAATAAGAAACAGAAAAGCCCCAAGTATGTGGCTGAAGCACGTTCTGCTAGAATAAATACAAGATCCAAGAAAAACCCCAATATCAACACATCCTAATGAAACCGTTTGTGTGGAATCTCATAGGCATTGGATAACATGACTTTATGTCATTTAACACAAATGGAGGACTTGGTTAGCACTTATAAATGTCTGAGTTTTTAGGAGCTTTCATCTGAGTTGTGTCTTATTATTAGCATAGATTTGTTTTAGTAAAGATTGGTCATAGTTGGCCTAAATATATGTTGTAATAAGGTTCAGGCCTCCTCCTGCTTTGCATTTTAATTTTTCTTGCTTTGATAAAAAAATAAAAATAAATAGTCACTTGTTTTGTGTAACCTTAAGTGTAGTTTTAATCCCTTATTTTTGGGAAAACAACGGTTTTGAGTCGCAGTTTTAATCCTCGGTTCATAATTTTTGACAAACTAATGATTTTGGCTAATCAATTTGATGATCGGGTGATAAATTAGGTGAATTAACATGAAAAAAAATGATTAATTGTTGTAAGTCTTACAAAATGAAATTTAAAATGATTAAATGACCAAACATATAGGTTTGTTTGATAGCCAGAATAGAATAAAGATAAGATATGATATGAATCTGGACATAAACAAGATATGATATAGACATGATAAACATTATAATAACATGATAAGATATATATCATAATTAAATGATGAAATTAGCCTAGTAATAAATTGCATATTTTAACATATTTATTTCAATTAATATATAATTAAATGACATTAAATTGCAAAATTGTCTTATAATCCAATTTTTGTTTCCTAACAAAAAAAACGGCTCAATCTTCTTCTGTTTGATTCACCTAAACTTGGGTATTAGATTGAATCAATTGCAAATTAATTATTTAGGGATGACAATGGGTACCCTATTAGTAGAGTACTACAATGCCCTTTCCCATACCCGCACTTATAAAAAATACTCATACTCGTGCTCGTACCTTCGTGGGCAACAACTTTAGTACCCTTCCTCATACCTTATGGGTACCTAAGTGCCCATACGCGCACCACACCCATTATGGCATTACTCACACTTCTATGAAAAGACAATAAAAATATTACAATTGAAATAAAATTATGGTCCAATTTTTTTTCAAATTAACTCATAAAATAGTTTGAATCGTAATATTTAGTCAAATAAAAACATCCAAAATATCCCTAAAAAATTGTACACCGGCAGGATGGAACCGTTATTGTATTAAATAGTTTTTTTGTTTAGGTTTCGGTTTAGGCTTAAATAGCTAAATAAATTGATTAATTATACACCAAAAATAAATAAATTATTTATGATATTATATAAATATGTATATGCGGGGTTGGGCAGTATTACCCTTACCCGTGCCCATACCCATTTAAATTTGTGGATATTACTCGGACCCGTGTCCAAACCCATGAAAGCAGGGTTTTACCATGCCCATTGTGGATATTTTTTTGTGGGTACTCATCGGACATGGTTCCAATTACCATCCCTAATTAATATAATTGCTTAATCTTGTGTCACCATTTGAATTTGACATGTGCTTGGTTTGCAATATTAAAGAGATGAAGCAAAATCCTTTTAATTTGAAATTTTCTTATAAATCAAAGATGAAGAAGAGAGAGAGCAAAATAAGAAGGAAAAAAAAAGTTTCTAATCCTTTTTTTTTTTTAGGGAAAAAGTTTCTAATCCTAAATATCTAGTCTATTATCAGGATAGAAAATACAAAGTTGCATCATGATATGATTAAAAAGAGGATTAACGTATCGTGCTTAATGGATGTACCGATATGAGTAGGATATGATTTGTTTATCATATTCTCTCTCATTAATCTGATCATCAAACAAGTCCAAAAAGTTAATTTGTCAAAAAAAATCTAATGGATTGGAAGTGGACAATTTATTGTCACCTCATCAATCAAAACTATAGGTTTGTCAAAAAAAAATTCAATGATAGACTAAAATTGCGCAACTCAAATTGGGGACTGAAATTACAATTTTCTCAGCAACAAAATTGCATTTATGTTTTTGTTTATTATTTTTTCTTGAGTTTTTCTATCTTGTACAAATTTAAACATGTTAAGAAATTCCAATTAGTAAATTTGTATTAGAACTTATGCATTTTATATTAATGATATAACTTTTTAATAAATAATTGTTGTTTTTCAATAAAAAAATCCATGCTTTTAGTTGCTCTAACATATACAACAAACTCATCTATACTATATATAAAGGAAAACACCTACTGAAAATAACTGAAAAACATGCTAAGAATAACATAAGATGACCTGTCATCAGGGGCGAAGAAATCTTCTATTCTCCCTATTTGAGTGGATAAGGCTTGATAACTTTGATTTGTGTTTTGAATAAAATGATTAAACACTATACCAATTTGTTGTGTTAACAAATTAACCATTTTGTGGTTACTCTCATCCATTTGTTGCCTTAACAACATCATAGACTCTGTAGTTAAGGTTGGTGGAGCACTTCTGCAAAAAATGCTAGAACTTGAAGGACTATGCGTATTGAACCGTGTAAATGGATTTGCATGATCTGTAAATACCGTACAATTGTTCCCTAGAGAGGTTATGCATGGTCACGAACCTTTGAGAGTTAGGAGAGGCAGGAATACTAGTAGACATGGGTACACCAGCTGTAAATGGAGGCACAAAGGTCCCCATTTCTGGTTGTGTCATTGAAGCGGTTATTGTCAGAGCGGTTGTGGGAGCGGCTGCTCCCATATTTGTCAAAATCGGCATAGCCATGGTTTCCCCCACGACCAATATTATGAAAGAGAGTGTGTTATAATAATTTCTTTTCAACGAGTCCTTAAAATTCATAAAATCTTTTGAACACTTAAAAAATCCATAAAATCATTTCAAATCTTGTAAAATCTTATGATGTAAATCCATTGAAATCCAAATTTAAAATCTTAATAGTCTTTTAAAATCATGAAAGTCATTAAAATCATGCAAAGGCTTTTAAAATCCTCAAGACTTTCTATACTTTTTTTTATTGATGAAAGAAAGATAAAGGAAGGAAAATGAGATACGAGCAATTTTTTCGAAAGATATATACTAGCAATTATTTAGTAGTATAGTATGCAAGAAAATTAAATAAAATCATGATAGAAAAGAAATGTGTATTTATAAAATGGGATAAAGATATTTTAACAAAAATTAGATATGATAAATTTGCGGCAGCGTGTGGATCTTTTGTAAGTTGGCATTTTAAGTAGGAGAAATATTAATTTTCTATGCTTACGTTTGAAAATAAGGAAGAGAAGTTGTGTTTCAAAGATATAGACTATTTGTTTTCGGGATTTGCAGTTAGTGAGGAATCAGATTGAATTGAACGTAGGGTTAAATCAGTTGAATTATCTACTGCTTGACTATTAGTTTCACTCTTTGGAGGAATAAAAAATGTTAACAAATGAGATCTCATGTGGTTTCTAATGGATTTCCCACTAGAAAACCACTTACCCCAAATTCCACATACTTTGTTGTTCTTCGCCATAGTAGCAGGAAACCGTATAATGCACTTAGTTTAGACTTTATGCTTGTCATCAACTATGGAGAAGAACAATAACAAAGTATGTAGGATTTGTTTGTGGATCTCTTGTGGTAAAGTCAATATAGGCTACATGAATCTCTCTTGTTCAAAATGTTGATTCCTCCAAAATTTTAAACTAACAATCAAATACTAAATTTTTATGAGCAGACAATAAAAAAAAGCTTTGCCATAACAGACAAGTCCAACATGTGAAAAATATACTCTTTAAACTTAAACTGCCGAGACGGATAGCCAAACGGAGGCTAAAGAGAAAATAAAAGACTAAAAAAAACCAACAAAATCAATGCAAAAGACGAATGAAAGCAATGGATTTGACTCACTCGCTATAAAAAAAAATAGAATTACTCATGTGAACTTAACACAGTTTTTTTTTAGCTTAACACAGTTGGTAGGACAATGTATTATTATTATACGTAGGGGTCGGGGTTCGAACGCCGGACACCCCACTTATTTATCTTATAAGGTGAATTCTAGCCACTAGACTACCTAAAAAAAATGGAATTAATTGCTGAACCACAAGACTTTGAACCGTAACGGCAATATAACATACGTAATTTTAAGTTTATATTTTAATATATTAATTTTATTTTTAGAAATATTTTAATATTACTAAGCCATAAATAAATTATCATCTTAGTAAATATATAATTGAAATATTTTATCATATTTCTATTTTACACCATCTTTTGATTTTTTTTTTCATGAATTTTAACATGTCTTTACGATCCACTAACTTTTATTGAAACAAATAATTTTTTTGGTCAAGTCAAAACAAATAATTTTAATGTTCACTAATTTTTTTTTATTTAAAATTTGTACACTAACATTTTTCTGTCTATACTCTTTTTATAGGTTTTCTAAACTGATCAATTTATACGATCTCTCTTCTTTCAAGGCAAAATTACAATTCGTCCCTGAACTTAATTTTAGATAACACTTTCATCATTTATCTTTTTTTTTTTATCTCAATTTAGTCCTTTATGTTATAAAATGTCAACATAGTTATCATTTTTCATGAAAAAAATTAATCGAAAACTCAAAAAAAATCATCAAACTCATAAAAAAATCCAAATCTTAATCATACAAACCTAGAAAACCATATTTCATTGAAAAATGGCATAATAAATGATAAGATATTGTCATTTTATAACATAAAGGACTAAATCGGGACAAAAAAAGATAAAAGACGAAAGTGTTATCTAAAATTAAGCTAAGAAACGAATTGTGTAATTTTACCATTTCTTTAATACTCTCTCTCTCTCTCTCTCTCTCTCTCTCAAATATCCTAGCCACCTCTTAAAATTCTTAGTTGCAACCACCACATCATCTGGCCTCCAATGGCTACTTCAACTCCTCCAATCTTTTCCTCTCATCATAGATATTCATTTCAGCCGTTTAATTTTTTAAAACTACAAAGTTGACGCCAAAGTTTCTCTAAAAAAAAGCTCGGTTTCCATTCAGCTTTGACATCATCCATGAAGTTTAACACTAGATCTGAAACCTTCATCGAGTAAGCTTTATTTTGAACCTATATGTTTCGTGCTTTGGGAACTTAACCATGAGACTTTTTGTTTTTTCTTGATCTCTTCCATACATGCAAATAAAAAGTCTGAGTTTGCATTTGGGATCTCAACATTTCATCTTGTTTCACAATCTATATATATTCCATTTTTTGTATTTTTAATGTATATTGTGGATCTGTTTCTAGATCCATTATCTTATGTATGTTTTCTGTTTGTATCTTATTTGATTTGGATCTATTTCTTATCGATCCAGTTCATGTTTTGACTTATTTCCCTCATATTCTACTATTTTCTTCATACAACAAGATGTGACATTGTAGTTGAAGATTTTTTATCTACTTGTATTTTTATGAATATATTTTAGATCTGTTTATCTTTTTTTTCATTAGGTCTATTTGTACTTTTTATTAGATCTACTTGAATATCATTATGAAGATCTGTTTTAGATTGAGTCACCTTTTTTTATTTTAATTGTTTGTTTTTTTTTATGAAGAAGATATTATTATATTTTGGATTATTTTGGATTTGTTTTTCCTTTTTGAATTTCTGCCTCTATTTTTTATTTTGAAATATACACTATGTGAATTTCAAATTGGTCATATTACTTTTTCAAATTATGCAAATTGGTTTTCTGTATATTTCAAAAAATATACAATAACTTACTTTTTAAATTTCACAAATTAGTCCTTATTTATTTTAACAAATTTGTAAGTTAGTCCCTATAAATTTTCAATTTGACCCCTATTTTTGTTTGTTTTTGAAATTGGTCCCTAAACTATATGAACTTTCATATTTTACCCAAAGTTTATAATTAGTATTTTATTATCCCTTGTCACTATATATTTATACTTTTATCTCAAACTTTTGGATATATTTTTTAAGCATGTTTATGTTCTATACCTATTCCTCACACACACGCATGCGCGACACACACACACACAGATATA
>Ga0315913_1004268_pt1 | contig 17290 bp, 15 predicted proteins | sample MpolsnodulesMG_FD_207736 | JGI IMG/M metagenome (GOLD analysis project Ga0315913, IMG submission 207736) | Medicago polymorpha root nodule microbial communities from Los Angeles, California, United States - small nodules | ecosystem: Host-associated > Plants > Roots > Nodule | place: USA... | reverse complement strand
TCAATTTTGCCTTCAATTTCTCTCTAAACTAACCACCCTATGTCTATTTGTGTGCATCTTTCTCTCCATTTTTCCCCCTTAAAATATACTTGATTGCAACGATGATGGCTGCCAATAGATGAGGAATGTGTTTCCCAATTTCAGTGAAGAAAGACATGTGCTTCCCAATTTCAACGCATATGTCCAAGTAATTTGAAGAGAATAAATAGCACAGTTATCAATTGCGTGGGTTATGATGACTGATGATGTTTTTTTTTAGATAAGCATGTGTGGTGATGTTGATGGCATTAGGCAAAAGGGTATTAACGTAATAAATAAAATTTCTAATGAAATTTGATTTAAACTTAACTGAAAAAATTTAAATGGATTAAATATATTATATTATTATCTCTCAAGGGAGGAAAATGTGAGTTTTAAAACTAGAGGGGAGTGTAATATTACAATCTTTTAAGGGAGGGGAGTGTATTTTACTCTAAAATAAATTAATAGTTAGTGCATAGAATTATTTTTTTTTAAAGAGTTAGTCCATAGAAATTAAATTTGTTTTTTTTTTATCAATGTAGTATATTTTAAACTACTAAATTTACATTTTTGTTACTTTTACCCAATAAAAAATATCTGAATTTACAATTCATCAAAATAATAAAAGTATTTATCACTATGAATTTAAAAGAGTATCATTTACATTTCATACAAATAATCATAATTATAGTCTTTAAAGCAAAAGGAAAAAAAACAATAAATTAACAAAAATTAGATAGTGGAATTTGTCAAAAAAAAGAAAGATACTGGAATGAATTTTTTTGTGGGAGTAGTTTATGGTACATTACGAGTCAAAATCCTTTGATTTAGTCGTTATATTATTTAGGGTTTGTCTAACATATGCAATATTGCACATGTTAAGGAAACTAAAAATAACAACTTTTCATTGAAAATCATCAATTATTTATTAAAAAGTATTTATTTAATATAGATTACATAAGTTTCAAGACAAATTTACCACTTTAAATTTATTAACATGTGCAAATTTGCACATGATAAAAAAACCCTATTATTTATTTGCAACCACGCTAAAGCCTTTGATTTAGTGGAGTGTATGAGTATTAGCCTTACGACATTTATGAAAAACTAAAAGTATACCTATTACAGTAAATGCCAGCATTAAAAGTCATTTTAAGGAAAAAATAACAGCATTAAACACGCCAGTCAATGGGAAATTAATAGCACTAAACATGCCAGTAAATATCAGTTGCACTAGTCTGACTTAGTCTTTGATGAGGTGCAAAACTAAAATATCAGAGTGTGCAAATAGCAATAAAACAAGGATTTTTGGTGCAAATAGCAAAGATCCAGGTTGTGCACCCCTGACTCCAGACACCTTATTTATACATTTTAAAAAGTGAATTTTAATCCTTAGATTACTTGACAAATTTTTTTTTGACCCGTTCTTGCATATCGATAATCTTTTGTGTGTAATTTGCAATGAGGCACGTTTACGTTTGTTTTATATTTTTTAAAAACATAAACAAAAGTATACGTAAACTAGTTTGGACACCCGTGTCAAGCACGGGTTAGACTGTCGACTATTTATTTTTATTATATAAACATTAATTAAATGAAAACTTCATTATTTTTATACATAATATATCAATAGCACGTATCGTTATTGTTTTATTAATTAAACATTATATATTAATTCTAACGCATATATATTTATTTAGATTTTCGTATCGCTAAACAACAATAATTTAACGCATGTAACACTTAAATAGTAATCTTTAATGATGGAAGATCTCACACGGATAGATAAAATTAAGCAGTTAATTTTAATATGGATATCAATAATAAATGAATTAATCCAAAAATAAAGCAAAATTGATTATGGAGATATGAGTACTTTTTTTTGTGTACTTCCTATAATTGGTGTGTTGGGGTCTCAAACTCAACCAGTGCATATATAATGAATCATCTCTACCAATTGAGTTAAGCTCACATAAACTTAATAAACTTTTCCGTTAAAAAAAAAAATTCTATATTTTTGGTCAATTGATCTCCATACCAGATACCCTTATATATAGTTTCTTTCAAACTCCATGATTTCTTTCATGCATATACTGGATTCAACTTAACATCTAACTTGAATTTGTAATTATTCAACTGTGTGAAAAATAATTATAGCAAATAATGATAAAGACACTAACTATTTAAGACCAACAAAATATCGTCAAAAAGGGTTAAAACAATACTCCATAAATTATAATACGTATGTTCGATGCATAAAAAACATATATCATCTGGAACTACCAGTTAAACGTTGCGAAAAATATCACGGTACATAATATTAGCGGTCTCAGTGCACAATGATCTTCTTCATCCAATATAAGTATTTTCAATCCCTTTTTGGAAGTGAGTCTTGAGTGAATACCGGTTTCGGAAGATATATTCCAACATGAGATGACGACTGACCTTGACTTTTATTTATCGTTATTGTCAAACACAAAGTCAGCGGAACTGTCTCCTTGTTCTACATAAGGATACTTACTTGATGGACCACCACTTTCAACATGATCTCTCACTTGTCGTAACATAAAGTCAGCGGACACTGTATAATGAAATATATATATATATATATTTATTCACGTTAAAAATATTTGTTTGATATATAACGAAAAATACAAAAATAAATTTAAACAATATCATGCCCTAAATGCTTATATCGATTCTTAGACTCATTTTGCATGTCGTATATACAGAGCTGTGCAAATTTCAGTGTAGAATCCGACTCTGGCATCATACTATACCCATGCAATGATAGTTTTAACCACTAAGAACAAAATTTGTAGGTCCACCTCCGTCATTTTTTGTGTGATCAATCTTACCCCCCATTTATGTGAACAAAAACATACTATTGTAAGCTCTAATATTATCCAAATAGTGTTTACTCTTTGGATGATTGCCATGTAACAAATTATATAAAAGTTCCGAAGCTTTTTTAAGGTGCGGAAGGTTCACTTTTCCCTTCATGCAACATAAACAAAATTCAACATTACCTTCACTTCCGCTTCTTTCAACACGTTCACCCAACCACATCTTTGCACCACACCATAAATAATAACTATATCTAAAATAATAGAAATTGAAAATCATATATTCAAACTCGGTCATTTGGTACATGAGTGATTTTGTGTTGTTGGTAGATCCCCCTGATGTAATAAAAAAACGCATATGATAAGAAATTAGTTCGGAAGTAGGGAAAATCTTTAACATTTAGAGTTCAAATTTAAAACCAAGCATCACAACATATAACATTACTTAGTCCATGTGTTGATACACTAATTTTACTATGATATGCCTTGAGTGGTCGGAAAAATATCTGGTAATTCATCATCAGATATATTGTCAATATCAAGAACCATTGATCTTACAATAAAAGATGAGAGAGAGCGAGAAGAGAAAGACACAAAACAATTATCCTGATTCCTTTTACAATCTGGAAGTAGTTCAGTCCCCTTTGCACTTCCAAGGAGAATTTCACTATAATCCAATCCGATCACAAATGCTCAAGCACACAAGCAAGAGACTTCAAATACTCAAGCACACAAGCAAGAGATTTCCTATGCTCAAGTACAAAAGCAAGAGACTTTTCCACAAACAAATTACAAAGAAATAAGTTTGGGTTGAACACTTGATATACAATCAGTGGTGTTCTCAATCCAAAACTGTTCAGACCCTCGTAAATTCCTTTGCTCTAATTTGTTTTTCCAAAACCAATATTTTGTTTTAAGACTTATAAATATTAGCTTATGGTCATGCACACTTGAACAAATATTAGCATATCCAATTAAACGTTTAATATCTTCTTATCATCAAAACTCAAAGAGGCGTTTTTAAACTCATTTTGTTCCAACAACCGATTCTAGGAAGCCAAGGAAGAGTTATATCTTCTCCTATCATTTCTAGGGTATGTTTTTATCTTTTAGTCTTTTTGTCTTAGTTATCATGTTAAACTAGATATCTATAGGTTAGGTTTCTAAGATGAACTTCTGTTTATTTTGTTGGATAATTATTTAATTTATTGTCGTTTTATTTTAGTTTATAGGAGGTGACATTACTAGTATTGAGTAAAATATGTTGAACCTAGGATGTAACTAGTTTATTAATTAGGGAAACAAGCACCAAGGGGAATAAACCTAAGTAAGACCATTGTCCTCGACCTATAGGCAAGGTAGACACTGATAGGGCTTCCCGTTTATAGAACTACTTAGGGGGGAAGGAGAGTGTGATATGAGTGTCCTAAGTTTCAAAAATGGGCCGACCTACAGGAACATTGGCCTTCATTGCCTTGGAATGCCAATTTAAGTTTATATTTCAATTACCTTTGAATTATCAAGACCCCGCATGTAAGGATCACCGTACGATTAGTAGGTGCAGTTAGCCATCGAAGGGATAGACCTAGATCAACCGAGATAGTATAGACCCAACACGTAAGGATCGACATGCGATCAGCAGGTGCAGCTTGACACCTGACTAGGTTAGAACGTTCAAACGACCTCATCACTTATATAGTCTACTTAAGATAACTAAATGCGACATTAATGTTATTTATTATCCAACAATATAAACAGGGGGATTCAAAGAGTCCTAACCATTGTTTCCTTTTCTGCAACCAAAAATAGGTAACTTGCTCTGTTGCAAACAGATAAAAATTGCAATCTCAAACCCTTATCTATTTTATTTTATATCGTCAACTTAAAATAAGTAACGTGAGCTGTTTAGACGAAACGACAATCCCTGCGGATACGATACTCTACTTATCACTTTATTACTTGGTAAACTATGTGGTACACTTGCTTAATCTGACCATCAGCGCACTAGATTGAAGTTGATCTGACAATCTGAATTGAACATACATTGTAACAAGACGGGAAAGCAAAACAAGTCCACATAATGATGATAAAATAGTGTCACACTAAGACGACAAAATCACAATAAAAAGCTAAATATATTTGAAATTCACTTATTTAAATAAAAGGCAAGGTGGAAAAATGATTTTGAGGGATGAATGAGGGTAAATAAATTGACCATAAATCACTCCTCTTTAGTGTAGATGTAGGAGAGTAAAGTAGAATTATAAGTGATGGATCACAAAAGAGAATAGGAAAAAAATTACAAATGGACACTAATTATGGAATAGAGGAAGTATTAAATATTTTCATAAATTTTTCAAATTTATTGTAAAAAATATATTAAGTTAAGATTACCACTAATTTAATGGAAATGTTATATTATTATTTTTTTGAATGGATTTACCCTTCACAACTCAATTCTTTTTCAATTTTAAATCTAAATCTACACCATTAGAGAATCCACAAACTAACTCTCTTTTTAGTTGTACTTTTTTGTGTTATAAATTTTTCCTTAATAATAAAATTTGATTATTGAAAGTGAAATCTTTAATCTTTTCGACCGGAAAGTGAAATATTAAATTTTTTTGACCGGAAAGGGAAACTTTAATTAAAGTACCATAAAGAGTGACTGTAATTTGACTAATAAAGTTATAATTTTAAAATGAGGATAGATGAGCATGTCAGTGCTCATCTTCTCGCCACTACACTATAAAAAGAGGAGCATAGAGGGTGAATGTAATTCGACTAAAAAGTATAAGTCCTCTTTGGGATTCTTCAATTCAATAATGTGTTTGCGTGCTTCCACGTAGCCATCTCCGTACGGCGATGAATTATCATTCATTGTCAACTTGTTTACTCTAACCCTCAACGGCTCCATTTTCTTCTCCCTTTATTTTACTCTCTCTTCCGTCGTTGTAGATATTTTAAGAAGTATAGCCATTATTGTAATTTATTTATTTTTTCTCTCTTAATCTTGTACATTTATTTGTTTTATTACCGTAATGAACATTTCTTTTTCATGGACATGATAACCTGAATCAAATCAACCCGATCATCATCGGGTTGGGTTGGTTTGGGTTTAAGGTAAAAAATATGTTTTGTTCACCCAATTCAAACTAATGAATTTAATTGGATTGTGTAATGAATGTGACCAAAATTGTCCCGACCCCACCTATGAGCATCCATAAAGAAGATAAAATACATTGAGATAGAAGTTGAAGAGATATAAATAAGACTAATTTGATTTTATCTATTATCTTGTTTTTGTAATATATTGATCATTTATCTTATTTTCTTGCAACAGATTTTTGTATAGCACATGCTTCAACTCCGTAAGGTTTTTCCTCTAGACTCCCCAAAGTGATGGCTAAATCTCAGGTTATAGTTCTCTATAAGGTGTATAAACTATATCACAAGCTTCAATTTCGCAAAGGGTGCTTATTTCATTAACCTTCTTCAATATGTCGTTCTTCCTTTTCTTGTATGTTGCTTCCTTTGCAGCATCATTCGTATTTGAAGTCAAGTTGCAACTTTTTTCTAGTCAAAAAAATGATTATAAAAATGGTAAAACTTTCCTTCAATGTGAATAATGTTGTAAGAAAAGCAACATAAAAGAAAAGGAATAAGGGTCTATTGAAGAGGGTTAATGAAATAAGAACCCTTCGTGGAATTGATGTTTGTACTATAGGTTATGTAACTTATGAACTAAAACCTGAGATTTAGCCATCACCATGGAGAGTCCAAAGTGTTATCAAAGTTTAGGCTTAGCCTTGGAGAATATCAAGAAAATGATGAACAAAGAAACTTTGAAGAAACAAAGGGTTATGAATGGTAAAGAACAAGTGTTGAAACTAAGGAACAAAAATAGGGTGAAAGAGATGACTGATAAATCATATTTATAATTATTTTTAGGATTTATTTACTTGTTTCTTGTTGTTTTATTAAGTCTTTAGGACATTTTTACGACGCTTAAATGCATTTTTGATATCTTAACTTTTAAGAAGTTGCGATTTTGACCCCTTGACAATTTTTTTTATCCTTTACTTTTAGGGAAATATGTTCTTTTGACCCTCTATTTTTAGGGAAATATGGTCTTTTGCCCTTTTATCTTTAGGAAAATATGTTCGTTTTGCACTTTATATTTTGAAAAAGTTGCGATTTTGGCCTCCAGTATTGGGACACGTGGCGTCTTCTCAGCCGCTTGAACATTTAGTAAAGTTAGGGGGTAATATTGTTATTTTTTTATTAGGGGGTTTAAACCGCATCTTTTTAAAATTTAAGTGGTAAAAAATAATTTTATGCCTTTTTTAATATTATTTATTTACTTATTTTCATTTGTAAGAATGATCTTGGAGATTTGTGAAGATTTTGAATCAAAGGTGATGCATTCAAGCCTTACAAGTCATGGTTTAATTAGATGTCTTCAATAGTGATGAAAGTGGGCAATAGGAGGTAGAAGTAGGATTGTACTGGCTTTAGGCAAAATCGCAACGATAGTTAACTACCTCTGGATAAAACACAACAGTAGTTAACTCCCGTTGGAGGCAAAATTGTATTTTCCATGTATTTTAAGAAAAAAGACATGTAAGAAAAGTTATTTTCAATTTCTTAACATATTGTTGGTTTTACCACCTGGGTCCACAAAGCTCCAACTTTTGTCCATTTACAACACTGCACGATTTGATCGCATGGTACTCACACAAACGGGTAAAGATCCTCTCCATTTATAAAAATAAATGGAAGATACAATTTATAGAGAGATAGAGACATAAAATATGTAGTGGGTCCTACCATTAAGTGGGTCCCACTATCATTAATTACTTTTTACTTTTTTGTGTGTCTTTATCTCTCCAAATGGTACAAATGGAGAAAATGATAAATGAAGAGGATCTTAACTTCAAACAAACAAACAACAACTTTCATTTCCATAAACATCAATTCATGACACGGTACTCACTATCACACACACACACAACACAACTCTCTTGCGCGCAAATGCCATTCTTGCGTTTGTACCACATTTGCATCATTGATTTCCATCTAGTTATCTTCAACTTCAATGTCACTATTCTGAAGGTTACCCCTCTGATTAAAAGACGACGCCAACGTCTATCCAATGTATCATTTCCGATAATGTTCCTTCCCGACGAGCTCATTGTCGAAGTCCTTTCATTCCTTAAGGTGAAAACCATCGTGCAACTCAAATACTTGAGCAAGTCATGGAACACTCTCATATCTGATCCAACCTTCATCGAAAAGCACCTTAAGAGGTCGTCACAAAAGACACACCTCACGCTTTTTTGGAACCAACACATAAAAGGTTTTAATCTGGTACAGTTCCTTGTGCATCGTTTACTCAAAAATCCATCCATTACTGTTTACAGTGACAATTTCCATCGTTTGAAGTCAAAGAGAAATTGCATGATCGGTTGTTCTTATAAAGGATTACTCTGCTTGCATTTTCATTTTCTACCAAGGACACCAACAGTTATCCATCTAAAGGAATGGCTCCGTTTCTGGAACCCTGCCACTAGCACAAGATCTAAAAACATAGGGGCATTATGTTATAGCACCGCAAATGGCGCAGATATCAGCATTCTTTTGTCCTTGTTTAAGTTCACGATTGGTTATTATACTTAATTCAACAAAAACATATAAGGTTATAACTATTCTTCGTGAAAAGAATGAAGCTTCATGGAAAAATTTGGTTAAGGTTTTCAGTCTAGGTAATAATTGTTGGAGAAATATTGAGAGCTTTATTGTGATTTCTTTTGATAGGTTGGAAATTTAGTATAAATTCCGCCTATGCGCCCTTCGTGATGGTGTGCATCTAAGTGGCACTGTTGACTGGTTGGCTGTGCACAAGATGACTAGTCATGCTGAGCAATTTATGATTTTTGCACTTGATCTTTCGACAGAGAAATACAAGAGGTTTATATTGCCTTCTGGTTTTAACGAGGTGCCATTTTTTCAGCTAGTTCTTAGCGTTCTCATGGATCGTCTTTGTTTTTCATATGATTCCAATAAAATTAAATTTGTTTTATGGCATATGAAGGAGTACAAGGTTATTTTTTTTTTTGGCAAGAAACCACCCACAATATATATTAAAATAAAAGGTAACCAAAAACCTCAAAAGATGGGGGGATCAAGCCAAAAACCCATCAAGTAACAAATCTAAAGCAAGGGAGCCCTAGTTTGTTTCTAGTAAAATCATCCATGATACTTGTGTGTACATTTGCCAACCAAACCATCTCAGTGGATGCTAAACCTAAGTTTGCGAGCCTGTCTGCACAATGATTACCCTCCCTATAGATATGAGTGACCACAAAGCTCATAGATTGAGTGAGTAATAAGCACTGGTTCCATCTTTGCCATAACTGCCAAGGCACAATGGATATGGATTTAAAAGCTGAGACCACTAGCTTTGAATCCGTTTCCAACCAAAGTTTCCTCCAATTATGTTCATGTGCTATCTCAATAGTTGTCATTGCTCCAACCAATTCAGCTTTTAGCACACTGCCATTTTCAACTTTTATAGCAAAACTTCCCAAATGATCTGCATTGCCATTTCTGAAAATACCTCCACTCCCTGCCAGACCACTCATTCCAGAGGCTGCACCATCTGTGTTAAACTTTATCCAATCAAAAATAGGTGTTCAATGAATCACAAAGTCAGACATGTAACGAGAAGAGACTTTGTTTGTGAAATTTCCAGAGAGATTCACATATGCCTTGATTCTGGTAATAGAGGATCTCCAATGAATCTTAGTGTTGTTGAATCTTATTTGGTTTCTTGCAAACCAAATGGCATTTACTGCATTGATTATTGCTGAAAGGGTGACAACTTTGCATTGAGGGGAGCATTGCTTGTTCATCAAGTTAATTAAATCATCACCTGAGGATATGGAAGCATTTGAGTTGAGGAGAGAAGAAAGCCAGCTCCATATATGATTTGCAAAGGAGCATTCAACGAACAAATGTTTGGTGGATTCAGGTTGCTGGAAACATAAGTTATAGATAGATGGGATGCAAATGCTTCTTGAAATCAAGTTTTCATCAGTTGGTAACCTGTTGTGGAAAATTCTCCAAATAAGCAGAGATTTGGATGGAGGGATTGCTGAATTTCATATGATCTTTCCCCAACTGGTATGTTGGCCATCAGGAGCATGAAAAGTGTAGGCAGCCTTCAAGGACATCAGTCCATTGTCTGCAGGACTCCAAATTCTTTCATCTTCAATTTCCACCATAGGAAGCTCTATCTTGCTGATAATGTTGAGAAGATCTGGGAACATGTTTTGTAATTCATCAGGGATGCACCATTGGTTGTTATGAATGAAATCTTTAACTGATGCTTTGAGGTGAGACTTTATCCAATCAGGGATTTGAAAAAAATCTGCTAAAATCTGACCAGTCCAATTATCATTCCAGAAATTGATTTTGTTTCCATTACAAGGAGTACGGGGTTGAAGAGTCTTGGACTCAATTATTTAAGATTAGTTACCAGAATCTTCCAATGCTTAAAGCTGACCTGGTTTCCAACTGGCTTGCCTTTGTGTAAATGGTGATACGGTGATTTTCGCAAATAAATTTTGCAACCGTGCATTTATCTATAATGTAAGAGATAGAACAGTGGAGAGAATTAAAATTAGAAACTCCATCACTGGTTCTTTCAAACAAAGCATTATGTAGAATGTTTGGTTTCAGTTCGTTGATTGAAAATAAGTTTCTCTTAGACAATGACTTATTGAATTAATTTGAATTCACAGTTTACCTATCCTTGTCGTCATGTAATAATAGATTGTGTGAAATTCATAGTCTAATATAAGATAGAAGATGAGATTTTTAAAAGTAACTACCTAGAACTTGATTCTCTTATAATGAAATTCATTGTCTGAGAAATCTTCTCATAGAAAAATGAAAGATAAATGAAATAGTACTTGACTTGTGAGGACAATAAATTACTCCAAATTGAGGTGCAAGAGAAACATTCAAGATAATAGAGTGAAAGGTATAAGTGGGAAAAAAGGTTAATGAGGAAGTGGCATGAACCAGCAAACATCATTAGATTTATTTAGTCTATTGATTCATTGACAAATGAGAATTTTTATACTGATTTCATATTAGTCTTTAAATATGTTATGATTTTCCTCTAAAATACATGACTTTGACCGTGTTAAATTCTTCAATTCTTGTTTGAATGATTGACATTAGTCATTGTTGCTTAGAAAAATATGCATTTATATAAATTTTGGTGGGTGTCCTAAACATTAAAGTTTAGTTTGCAATGAGGAGGGTACTGTTGTAGTATACTAGTATCTCAAATATATCATTCATGAGTTAAAATTTAGTCAAGTTTTTATTAACAAAGATAATAGTTTCTTAAACCTATATCATGTGAAAAAGCATACATTAGTATCATGCATATAAAATATAGTTTAATAACCAGTAAAAGGTTGATCTATTGATATGATGCGGGCAAATTTTCAGATTGGAAATTGAAACATGCAGAAGAGATTGTGGGACGGGCTCATGACTTCTTTATGGGAAGATGTTTGAACAGGGAATGTCTCTCTTAGAGTGAGATTTCCAAGGGTTCAACCCAAAAATCCTCATAGGTAGGTGAGGCAAGTGCCTAGTTGGATGGTGTGTGGGGTGGGATTTTTGGTGGAGGTGTAGATTATTTATATGGGAACAGGCCGCCCTCTTGGTTGAGTTGATGGTGGTGTTGGATCTGTGTCTGATTTTTGTGGGTGCAGATTCTTGGTCTTTGATCTATCCAGTGAGAACGATTGAGTTGCAATGGTTGTAGAGAATGCTCTGATGATCGGTAACAGCTTCCGGTGCGACGACGAAGCGTCTTCTATGGTGGAACGAAAGGTGCCTGCAGGCACGTTAGAACTCCGACGATCAAGTCAGTAATGGAACTGAGAGAGAAAATCTAAAAAGTGTTGTGGAAAGTGTTGTGTACCTGCGGGTGAAGCAAGTTCACCCTTATATAGACGCACTCGTGGCATAACCGTCTCCGGGTTATGCGGCGTACGATCCCGACAATGAGGTGTGCTATGGTGTGGCACGATGCAGGCACATTGGCGTGCTCCTCTTGGTGCGTAGCCTTAAGGCGGCATATTATTGCACATGTGTAGCCGTGTGAGTGGTCCAGAACAGTTGCCCGTCAAGTCGTTGATGCCTTTATGGCTCAATGGCTTTAGTAGAGAAAGGAGACGTTTGGTCAAAGGCGCTCGTCAACGTCTTAGTCCGGTGGCCCTCAATGCATTGTGTCATGAACTGAAGCCTGCCTGCAAAGAGTGTGGCGTCCGTTCATGAGCTAAGCCGGACAACCCTTGAAGTGTTTCATTGGGAAGCTTTGATTCTGTCTGTAAGTGATGGCACCCGACTTCTGAGTTAGTGGGAGTAATTGGCATTTAATGCTTCAAGAAGAATGTTTGAAGATGCGAAAATCGTTCTGTTTCTCTCTCTTCGTGCGTTCGGTTCATGTGTTGTACGCGCTCCTGGAAAAATGTTACACGCGCGTGTGGCTTTGACTGCGTTACATTTTCCCAATACCATCTTTAATTGTTCAGATCGTGGCTCTTTGTTGTTGCTTGATCTGGTCCGTTGGTGTGGACGGTTTTGAGGTTATTTGAGGGGAATTTTCCCTTTGTTTTTCTGCGCAGCCATTTCTTCTTTTTTAGACATTGTTTGTCGAAAAGGGCTCTTCTCTTCTTTCTCGTCTTGATTTTCTTTTCCTTTCCATTTTTCGAAAGCTTGTTGTCTTGAACCCGAAGAAGTGATGATCCCTTTTTGTGTGGGTTATAGAGGAAAATCTCATGTGTTTTTCGTGATGATTTGCGGAAAAGAAGAAGATGTTGAGATTTTTGAAAGGTTCTTTGTTTTTGAGTTGGAATGGATGATTTCGTGGGTAACCTTGTTTTTCTTGAAAAGAGTTTTGGATGACATAGCAGATGTTGCAGCTGAGATGAGGAACTAGCTTTGTTTCGTCCTGTTAAAATGTGGCTCGCTTTCTTTTGCCCCGTTACCCGGATCGTCCTAAGAGTGGAGCTAGGCTTCTTCCTATTGAGCCTTATCCCGCCGACTGGCCCGCCTCATGGGTTTTGAGGAGTTGAGTCTCCTTTTGGTTGGGGGCGTCCTGTTCGGGCGGGCATGGTCTTCTTCAGGTTTGGCCACTTTACAACCAGACTGCCTCTGTCAGGTGGTGGGTAGGACAATCTGGTTTACGATCCAAGCTCCCTCCCGGGTGTCCGTCCGAGGTCGAATGTGATTCATTACCCGGGCGGTCGAAAGGGGTCAGGAAAGGAATTTCCTTCACCGTTGCCCGTAAGTTGGGAAGAAGCTTACGTAGTCCCTTTTTGTTTTAGGATTACTTTCTTTGTATAACTCCGTTGCGACAGCTCCTCTTGTAATTGATTTGAATATTTGAATGAAAAGAAGCTTAAAATCCTTTTTCTTTTTTTTTTTGTTGTTGTTGTGCCGCCTAAGCTTTTCCTTTCCCTTTGTCTCCGCGCATTTTATTTTATGCCACATTTTGGATTGTTCGCGCATTTTATTTCATGCCACATTTTGGATTGTTCACACATTTTATTTCATGCCACGTTTTGGATTGTATGCATTTTATTTCATGATACGTTGGGAAGGATTGCCCGGGCGTCTAGTCCGGGTTGCGCTGATGCATTTTGTTTCATGCGGCGCCCAACTTGTTTAGTCCACTCCAATTCAGTTTGTTTCATGCGGCGGCAAGTGCGAGATCCTGGAGCCTTATCGCGTTGATGCATTTTGTTTCATGCGGCGCCTGGTTCATTTTGGTCTGCATTGATGCATTTTATTTCATGCGGTGGATGGCTCTTTCGGTCCGCGTTGATGCATTTTTTTTATGCGGCGAGACCTTCTTTACTTCATATTAATTGGTTGCCCAGGGGAACACTTTCGACCAAGGCTTAGTTCCCCCTTTAGTGGATTTAGGGGCGAGACACTCTACCTTGGGGTGGCTAGCCTTTGAGGCGAGTCCCACAACACTCAAACTACCGGCGTCTAGGGAAACGAGTTATACAAAATGTATGTAAACTAATTTGTAGACCACCTTTATTTTAGTGCAATGCATTTTACCTTTCCTTTTTCAAAACCCTTTTTTCGATCAAAACCTTTGCACAACATGCTCCTGAGATCTCTAGTTTGGTCTCGCTTGTAATAATCAGAACTAGCCCGTAGTATGCCAAAAACACAAGCAATCACTACCATCCTTCTTTTAACCAACAACACTGGAGCAGCCCACGGCGAAACACTCGGCCTGATAAACTGTTTCCCGAGCAACTTTTCCAACTGCTTCTTCAACTCACCCAACTCCGATGCAGACATCCGATACGACACAATCGAAATAGAGCTCGTTCCTGGTACCAAATCAATTGCAAACTCAACTCCCGTCTCCGACGGTAAGTCGGTAATGTCGTCTGGAAAACTTCTGGAAACTCTTTCACTACCGGCAAATCTCTAACTCCTTTCTCACTTCTTTCCTTCAATGAAGCAAACATCATAAACACACTAGCTTCGCCGTCCAACGACTTCTTCACTTGTTCCGCGGTAAAGAACTTCTCACCCACCTCATCCACTTGCTTAGAGAATGTTATACTCTTGGTTAAGTTAAACAATTATTGTTAACACCAAAAGACAACATCCAATTCATACCAAAAATCACGTCCATATGCTTCTACGGAAGACACACAAGATCCAACTCAAAGTCAACGGTACCAAAACTAACAGGACACTTAGCACACACTAAGGAAGTAGTCACCAAGCCACTGGCCGGGGTGTCGATGACCATCCCTTGCGATAACGGAGTTACAACCAAATCCAAACGCTCAACACAACTAACCGAGATGAAAGAATGAGTAGCACCAGTATCAACAATTGCTTTTAAAGGAGTATTATTGATACCTCAGACACCTTACCCGCCGCCTTCTTCGGTTTGGTACACTTAGTACTGATATGACCTGCCTCTCCACAGTTGTAGCGCACAATGTCCTTCTTGCATTCAAATTCCTTATGACCTGCCTGCCCACACTTGAAGCCACTATCTCCCTTCTTGCAGTCACTAGAGTAATGACCCAAAATCCCACACTTAAAGCATCTAACATCAACTACACTCGACATAGAGCCTCCACCAACCTCTTTCTTCTTCCCTTTGTCCTTGTTATACGGCTTTCCAAAACCATGACCCTTGCCTTTCTTATCATTGACCGCCTTAAAATGGTTCACCTTGGCCTTTCTGGCATCATCAAACATGTGACACTTATGCCCCAAAGTATCGAAATCCCTGATCTCATGGAAACAAATGTACTGATAAATCTCTGGCCTAAAGCCGCTCTCAAACTTCACACATTTTGAAACTATAGCATCCTCGACATTGATGTATGGACAAAACCTTGAAAGTTCCTCGAACTTAGTTGCATACTCTACCACGAACGAGTTCCCTTGCTTACATTGTAAGAACTCCACTTCCTTCTTGTTCCTTAAGTCCTCCGGAAAGTACTTCCTTAGAAACTCACTCTTAAACCTCACCCAAGTCACAACTTCTCCACTAGCCTCAATCCTCATCTTAGCACTTGCCCCCCAGTACTCAGCCTCTTCAGCAAGCAATTGAGTAGCCAACTAGACCTTTTGATTATCACTAGTCACCATAGCACGAAAGATCCTCTCCATGCCATGCGTCTAGGTTTGAGCTCCCTCTGGGTAAAACCTCCCCTTGAACGTTGGAGGATTTTTTCTCATAAACGATCAAGCATCCGCTCCTCCGTCTTTCCATGATCCTGGCGACCATGTCCACCATTCCTCTGCGCCTGCGCTAACACCTCTAGCTCCACCGGCCATCTCACTTCTACACCAAAACCATAAACCAACAGGTAAGAACAACAACACAACGAAATAAGTATCGAAGGTAACTCAATACCATTCGCATACAAACAGGAAAAATCACCCGGTTCTGGTCTGGACAAGACCGACATGGCTTTGATACCACATTGTAACACCCTAAACTCTAAAAGCGATAAATTACGCTAATGATACGACATATCAAGAATTTAGATGTTACATCTTCAATAAATCACCAAGCATGCATAAATAACAATTTTCTCAAAACATCGTAGCGAAATAAAACAACATCACAACTATGTTTAATAAAGCATTTCCAAGTAGCCATGTCTCAATTTCATAATACATCACCAATATCAAAATCTCATCTCAACGAGTGATTCATAAAAATAACAAATAGTCATAAGACTCGAAACATAAAGACGTCCTAATCAGAGCCGACACACTAGACTCCGAAAAGCAATAAACCAAGTAGGTCCAAGCTATCCTCAAGGAAAATCACCAAAGCAAGCAAGTCTATTCCTGCACACCGTCTACCCATCCACACAGATATGGAAGGCAATCAACCAAACGACAACTTGGTGATGAGTCAATAATTAGTGTTTTTAATATAATATTTGAGTCCGTTTTATTTATATTTGATTCAGTTTTATATAATATTATTTCCTTTTTAAAACTATTTTACTTCAATTGCAAGTTATTTAATTTCAGGAACAAATAATTGAAATATTTAGTATTGGAGCAAAAGAAAGAGGATTTAGAGCTGATTCGAGCTAAAAATACGAAGATTTAAAGACAAAAATATATTTTCCCAAGTCAGAAGCTTGGCACGGCTCGTGCCACCAGCCACACGGCCGTGCCAATCCCCAGGATCCTCTTTTGCTGCTTCTGCTTCCCGGACAAGCTACCTATTAGTTTATTTCTGACCTAAAAGCCCATCGTTTTTTGTGGAACATTCTAGTGACGTATTTCTTAGGGCTTAAGTCATTGTAAATTATAAATAGAGTAGCTAGCTATCACAACAATTGATTTTTTGTTCTTGGAATTCAATAGTGACAATTGTCTTCTTTAATAAAAGTTCTTTCTTTTACTTTCTTGTTATTTTATTTATGTTCTTCCTCTTCTTCTCTATGTCTACGATGAACATGAGTGAGTAGACTCTTCTTGTCTTGGGATTGTTGGATAAGTCAAATGACGTAATCCTAATCAAAACCAAGCCTCAAACCCTAATTTTATGTAACCCTAATTTCTAATCTATTTCACCGTTCTTATAATCAATAACAAATATTAATCGATGGATCGAAAGATGAAGTTTAATAGTTGTTATTGATTCATCACAAATATTAAGCGATGGATCGAAAGATGAAGTTTTAATATTGGAACAAGTGAATATAGACAAGGATTGGGAAACATGAAAATAGTCTAGCAAACCTTGAGGCAATAAAGATTCGAGCTTCAAGGATTTGAATAGCAATCAACCATGAAAATAGACGTGGTTGCTAGTG
>Ga0315913_1004266_pt1 | contig 17294 bp, 12 predicted proteins | sample MpolsnodulesMG_FD_207736 | JGI IMG/M metagenome (GOLD analysis project Ga0315913, IMG submission 207736) | Medicago polymorpha root nodule microbial communities from Los Angeles, California, United States - small nodules | ecosystem: Host-associated > Plants > Roots > Nodule | place: USA... | reverse complement strand
CCATGATAACTGATCCTACGTTGGTGAAATAAAGGTGTTTATTAACAGACAAAATTTAATTGCTTCTGTTTTTATAATTTTCTAATCATAATTTAATATGAATATGCTCAATAATATTTTTTTTTTCTTTTATAAATAAAATGACAAACACCACCTAAAATATTGCGAGGGTCACGGGTTTAAATTAGTGTAAATATATCTAATAATATCGACATTGTCAGATGAGTTAGTCTTATAGATCTAATATAAACATTTAAAGGTAAATAATCATTTTCGTTCGTGAATGTATAACAAGTAGTCACAATAGTCCATCAATGTAGAAAAATTACAAATGTGTCTGACTGTACACTCTGTTATTCAAAATAATTTCTGACATTAAAATGTTTCCTTTAAAGCTATGACTTAGGAGCTTTTAGAGGATTGAAGTGTGATGGGTTAACGTGAAGACGGTTTAAACGGGAAGTATGCATGAAAGATGTAAACATTTCTTGATGGAAAATATAAACATTTGTTCTCATCAAAGACTATTTTCACTAAAGAGTTTATATTCTCATCAAAGACTATTTTCACTAAAGAGTGCACAATCAAAGACGGTTATGCATTCAGCGACAAAAATACATTTGCCTAAACCTTTTCGCTCTGTTTTCAACTTTGAAAATTATAGCCCTTCATAGTATATCCATGAAACTAACTATCATTAATACGAGTTGCGGAAATTTAATAATATACTGTGCCTAGCGTATATGTATGACCGCATTTATAAGTAGTTTAGTGAGCTAAAGACTTTAGTTTATTTGAAAGGATGGCTAAGGAATGAATGGTTAAGACTTAAGATTAATTTTACTAGTCAAAGCATTGGAAAATAGCTCATCTAGATATGTTAGTAGAGATTGAAACTGTCAGGTGTGAAAATCAATTTGGCTATCTGTTATGACTTATGAGCGTAAGCCCTATATATCATTAAGTCTTACGGGAAACTTTCCAACTTAAGACTAGTAAGTACAATCGTATGAAAATATGAAAGCTACCCATCTTTGTAAGAGGAGATCAAATATAAAGAGATACAATAAAGAATATATAGAGCGTTGTTTTGACAATTTTTATTGTTAATAAAAAAGAATTGTAGTTGCTTAAAAGATCAAAAGTGTCAAAATAAAATACATCTATGAAACAAGTTAGTATCCGTTAACATTTTTATTTTATTTGGTAGGCTAATTTATCTTCTTTAACGAAAAATTATTTCTACTAATTTTTGACTAATAAATTTATTTGTGGTAATTAAATGTATATTATTAAGGTAACTAATTACTGAATATAATAACCTCTATAAATAAAAATAATAATTTTTGGGTAGCTAAAGCTACCTCATTCACACACATAGTTTCACCCCTAACTACAATGCATTATTGTTTCATAGTCGAGCAATTTTTAACACAAAAATTTAGACAATCCAAATGCATAGTTCATGCCAAAAGACTATTTCATTAGCTCATAGTTTTATACTCGATGACACTTTCATAACACTATCCCTTTTGTGAAAGGAAAAAAAAACGCTTTTTGATAGCACGATGCCAATTCAAACTAAACGTAGGCTACATTTATTTTTTTGAAGAAATTCAAACTAAATGTATGCTACATATTATCATAAACCATATAGACATACTCAGACAATTCTTACTTACTAAATTGATTTTTTGTAGAGTTAGGATTGATATTGGAGTCTATCCTGAATACATTAATTACCCATATATAAAATGTATAGTTTTTTAGGACTAAGTGTGAGTATTATGGTATTATTTTAATAAAAGAATGGACATAATAGCGACATTTATGTTCCTTTAAACCTAACATGCAATATAATGGTTTTATTAATCTTGTTTCGATACCCATTTTCTTTCCAATATACCAAACTATTTGATAGTGCACTACTTAAAGTCATGTTAGGAAAACATCTAATGTGAACAAACAGAAATTTAATTAAGTTGAACGAAAAATTATTTTTCAAAGTAGCCTAGTAATCATCTTATAGTTGCCCACGAGAAAATTGGACTTCGTTTCGATTGGTCAAAAAAGAGTTATAAGATTAGCTTCTATATATCACTAGGAACATGCATGAGTGTTTTAGGGGCTAACTGACTGCGGGTACAACCGTACAAGTATCATTTGGGACGTACCACGATGATGTCTTTCTTAATTCATTAGAAGAGTTCATCAATTTTACAAAGATGAGCAAGAATCTTACATGGGTCTTTCCAACTAGCAGCAACCATTGTGAAAATAGGATCCAACTCTTCCTCCGGATGAGTATTCAGACTAATGTAGTTGCATGCACTTGTAATGAAAAATGTATACTTAGGTTACTTATTAGGATAATCCGTGCTACCAAGAGAAGGAGGTAAACAATTTGCAATCTTATCACAAATGTTCGAGAAGAATTGACATGGAGGTTACTCATTATCATGTCTAGTAGCTTCTCTATAAAAATTACCATCTCAAACTTTTCAAAAAATCATCATGGCTAATACCGACAAAAACGCATGTCTAGTGTTCTATAGGAAAAAAAAATGTGTTTGTATAGTATTATTAACGAAGGTCGCACTAATGAACATTTTATAAGTGAGTCAAAAATATTTTAACTTCATTTCGTGATACTCTCTCCGGTCTCAAATGTAAGTAATTTTTCACTTTTTAGATTCACTCAATAAATGATGTATGTGGTCTAACAAAAACGCATGTCTAGTGTTCTATAGAAAAAAAATGTGTTTGTATAGTATTATTAACAAAGGTCGCACTAATGAACATTTTATAAGTGAGTCAAAAATATTTTAACTTCATTTCGTGAAAAGTAGACCACATACATCATTTATTGAGTGAATCTAAAAAGTGAAAAGTTGTTTACATTTGAGACCGGAGGGAGTATTATATAACAAAAAGGTAATACATAAAGGTTTTTTTTTTAAGGAAGTAATACATAGAGGTTGAAACTCCTTAAAATTGAATGAGCCCGTTTGTAACATGAAGATTTGGTTATCTTTCATCTTAATATGCCAACAATGTTGTATATGATGATGGGTTGAACTAAATGAGTTCACGAGAGTCAATAGACCAGGGAGACTCTCACAAGAAAAATTCATTTGTTTAATAAATCAAAAAAGCATTTTCGATATATATAAATATAATTTTGTGATTAAATACTAACATAATTTAAATTCAAATTTGCTAAGCTACCATCACAGAGCATCCAATGATTTTTTTTAGCCAATTACAATTATTAAACATTGAAATTCAATCATTGACTTGCATTGTACTACAGTTTTGATTTTGAAAAACACTATATACATGTACTACATAATTTAAAATAAGATTTCTTTTGTGAAAAATTCACTTGAAAAAAAAAATTCATACTAACAAATGTTCCAAAAACATTTATTTAACGGATCCATAATAGAAAATATTATCATAAAAATTATCGGTCAAACACATGTAAAATTAACATACACAAATTTCTAAGCAAGATTTGTCATTTTTATTCCTTAAACAATATCTTGAAAACGTTAGCATTTTTCAAAAATAATATCTTATTTGTTAATTTTTAATCCAGGAATTTTCTCATGACAAATTCCATAATTTAATCATTAAAACCGAATAATCTGGGTCTAATCTTATCCAAACATCAAATTTAAGAGGGCAACGTGTCTAAATCGTATTCGAATACAATATATATTGACTTGCAAGGCACTATAGTCATAATCCTTAGGAACTCTACACGTATAATTTCCCCATATTGAAGAAGACGAATATTTTAAAGTAAACATGAAACAATTGTCGTATAATGTTCCGGAGCTAAACTATTTCATACACTTCATTGCGTAGTGCAAAGCCGCGACATATCTTGTTGTGCTGATTAAACAAATAAAAATAAAAAATACCATAAAACTTGGAAGTTCAAAACTATAGTACAATTGAAATTGGCCAGCAAATTAAGACAGCAATTCAGTTACATGGATTAATAATACCACTGGTCACTTAGTACTACTCATTATAGGAGTTAGGTACGAAGTAGTTGTGTGTTATATATGCATGTAGCAATTATGTATAAACTAATTAATCGTGTATGTCATGATATATTGGATATTGCTTGCAATGCAAGTTGGAGCTAGCTGTGTCTGCACCATACTGTAGCAGCTGTGCGTTCATTGTCAAATTTATTTACTACTACGACGGTTAATGTCCAAGCATCTTCACATCACGGTTGTTACTGTGAATTTCTTTCAATTTGAATTTTCTTTGTTTATAGCTGTCTGAATTGTTCTTGGTTGCACGATATACAAGTAATTCATTTTTTTTACTCTTCGTTGCCTTGAAAACCACATGACTAACAACTTTAGGTGTGGTAAAATTGGGATTGTGATCGCCTGCGGTAGTTAATTTATGCAGCTTTACGTTGTAATTTATATCGGTTGTTAATTTTAGATTGGTTAATTCGTATTACACACGTTAACCAAATATGTTGTAAACGATTTTGACCGTTCGGTTGAGATTGGACGAATGAAATACAAAACAGTGTGTTAGAACCAGATGAGTGTTACTCTCTGAAGTGATAACTTTCTAGTCAACTTTCACCATTAGTGCTCATTTATGAGACAACGTCAAGTCATTGATTTTTTAACAGTCAAAAGATATTAGTCATTGAATTTATAACTTATCTTTGACTCATCACCTATAAATAAAGATATTTTCCCTCACTTCTGCTCACATCAAAAGTTCTATTGAGTTGTTAAATAACTTTTAACTCTTCTATATCAATTAACTGTGTTGACGAACTCTTTTTTTTTCTCCCTTTTATGGTCCCTTCGGTTTCAAAGAGTGTTTATAAAATCATAGCCTCTTCAAATAATAATGTCCCTTCAAAATTAATAATAGTCTTAAGAGCATAGTCACTTTGATAAAATTTTGTCTCTTCAAAAATAAGAGTACTCTTAAGATCGTAATCTCTTTCGATATATATTGTCAATTTGAAAATAAAAATGATCTTAAAAATATACTCTCTTTCAATATTTTATGTTATTGGAGAAGTTAGAGGTTAAAATGATGGAAACACCATAATAAAGTGGTCTAAGTAACATATCAGAATGATCTTAATACCATATTGGAGTGATCTTAACACCATATTTGAAGATGTATTTCTAAAACGGATCTTATAGTGCAGTGGGACTCTAATACAGTTGTAGTTGTGCTGTTTTATCCTAAGGGTGTCATGCATGATTGTCTGCTTGCATAATTTTGGACAGTGCCATAAAACGTCTTGAAGAGAGTGGCCTAGTCTGTGACTTAGTCTAGTAATCTCATCGGTGACCGAAAATATTTTTTAACTAACTTTTTTACTATTGTTCAACAATTTTAATGAAGTCTTTGCATACATGAAATAAACAATTCCTAGACCATAGACACTTAAAGTGATCCGGCTCTGACTCGTGATATCGAACTTTTGACGAGTTGAATACTCCTCAATCTTCCAATGTAATTTATTAAACTAGGAAACACCATCCCAAAATATAGTGAGTAAAACTCAGTAACATAGAATTTATATGAAATCAACTTGATATTTTCAGCCATGTCGGTGTGCTAATGCTAAGCATAGAAAATTCTCTCTTTAAATTTAAAAAAAAAATCTTACACTTGTCATTTCTTATTATAGAAAATCTAAAAAAAAAAAAACACAATTCTTAATAAAATAAAATGACATTCTAAGTTCCAATACAAAAAATCAATTATCTCGGTTAACATAATCGTATACATTCACTTTATTATTTTCGCTCTTTTTATTGCGCTAATGTTTATAAATATTTCAATGACATCAAGAATATAGCAAATATAACATAAATTCTTTTTTTTTTTTAATTATACCAACAATAAATAGTATATAGGAAAATTTGTTTGAGGGTATAAATGTGATAATGAAAAAGTCAGGTCAAAATCTCATATTTCCTTTATATATGATATATATACTTTAACTTTAGATACATCATCAGAGTAAAAACTTTTTTTTGAAAAAACCAAAAACCCACTCAAATTGGCATTGGGGAAAGTCAAACCTAAATTTTTGATAGGAGCACACTATAAGATCTCACACAAACATTACCTCATAAACATAATACTTTATTTAATTATTTCGTTCCTAGGTTCCCGAATGTGATAAAATCTAAGACATGCTCTAAGATATAATTAAATGTGCTTACAACTACTGAGCACATTTTTTTAGGGTCAGTTTGGTTAGACATTTTTATAGGTAATGGAGTATTTGAATTTTTTTGTATTTGGTTCAATTTTTAAGATGAGATGGAGGTGAGCCACTTTTTACTCCCCCAAATTAGAGTTTTTTAGAGGGGAGGTGAGTTTTTTTTTTTTTTTTGAGGGAGAGGGGAGGTGAGTTGTTTACATTTTTATTATATTTTCAAAACTATCTTCAATTTTATTCTAAAATTAATCTTATTGAAATTTTTAACATTAAAGTTAAACTCTTATACTATACATGTCAGATGTGCGTGGTTCTCCATCTCCATCGTTGCTGCTTCTCTATTTTCGATTGATGTTGCATCATCAATTCACTATTGTGTTATTGTGATTTCATTTTTATTTTCTTATAATCGTGACACTTTTTTTAAGAAATAATCTTATTATTTATATAATAAATTATTTTATAAATTTATGTCAAATATACATCTATAGATTTTTATGAAACTAGATGGATCATCAAGATCCAAAAATTGCAAAATCAATAAATGGTTTGACTTGCGTTGAAGAGTTGTAGTTTAACTTATGTGTGCTAATGTTTATTGTTATTTTCGGATGTCTCATAAGAGAAAATCCCATTTTAGTATGAACTTTGAGAGAGGCGGTGTGTGGAAGAAGTAATGTAATGTAATATTAATATTTTTGTACTTTCAGATTTGTGTTACAGAGAACCTGAGGTTGCATATATTTTTTATATGTTAAAACTTTCTTTTGACATATATTTAATTAAGTTTAAGGGTAAAATAGTAAATTAATTTTAAAATATCTCTCGTATGTGAATCAAATTCATTTTTAATTATAACTCATCCACCTCACTTCTCTCTCCTCTTTTTTTTTAGGGACACTTCTCTCTCCTCTTGTGAGTCAAACATGTTTTTAATTAAAATGCTTCCCCTCCTCCCTTTCCTTCACCACCATTCAAATCATTCTCCTTCCCCATTGAACTAACCGGACCTTTAGGGGAGCTACTAAGCACATTATATGGTCATTAATTTAGGCTTACCATTTTTTATAACGATAGAATGATGATTAATCTCACTCTCTTTTTTTTACTCAAATGATTAACTTACTCGTTAATCGAAGTTTTTTTTTTATATTATCCCGTCCACCTTATATATTCCCAATTAAGCTTACATCTGAAAGTAATTATTTTAGGTAAGTGTTTAATTAGAGGTAATGCAGTCGTCACTAAGAGGAACTCTAAGCAAACTACTTAATTTCAAGGAAAAATGACGTGACTAATTAAAGTTGCACTTAGTGCTTAGTGCCAATAACTTAGGTGTGTTAGTGCACCCTCTTATAGTCCTGTGCATGCTTGAGAAGGTTTTCTACTATATACTTTTTCAAACCATTGAAGGAGTTTGATTAGTTCAGACCAAAACAACAAAAATTTCAACAACGTAATTGGTGGTCAGAAGACGAGGGCAAGACAACATTCATGAAGCATGGAATTTTGTAACAAGGCTACTCATATTTTAGTCTTCTATATACGTTGATTTGGAAGGAAAAAATTGAAGGACAAGCTACATAGCACGACTTTAACGATCAAACAAATAAATTAGACCAAGTATTCCCACATCAAATGATTCATTACATTCAACAAAAGAAGAAAATGGACTCATAAAATGAGTACACGGTAAAGAAAAAAAATACATGTTCAATGGATTTAGTCCCATCTTAAAAATTAACTCAAATAAACCAAAAATTTATACATTCAATAAACCAAAAATTAAGTAATAGAAGACTCAAACACAACTTTAATATCAATATTAATGCTTAGTGTAGGTCTTGAGTCTAATTTTTGTTGTGTGCAAGTGTGAGTAACTATGTCCTACATCGGATAAACAAGTGGAGGTTAAACACTTTATAAGTGAGAGAACTCATAAACCTATTGCCTTGAGGTTTTGGGTAAGAGTGTGACGTCTCTCTCACTTGAGTGTTTGTTCTAGCCTTGTTGTGGGCCCTGACTCCCATCATTGACCCAATAGTGGTATCAAAGCCCCGTTTGATGAAGGGTACGATGACCAGCTTCTTGTATCGGTTCCGTTGCAGAGAAAAGCAGCAACAACGGTACAAGCTCCTTGTGTTGGTTCCATTGCGGAGAAAGCAACAACGAAGATACAAGAAAGTAAGATTGGATAAGAGTGTGGCGTCTTTCTCATTTGAGTGTTTGTTTTAGCCTTGATGTGGGTAGTCTCTCCCGAACTTCCATCATTGACCCAACAATTTCCACATTACAATCTTTAATCCGACTTTTATATCATATTAAATAAGTTTGAATCTCATACCAAAAACTAACTTAAATACGTTAGAGATTGAATTTTTTTACGATGAGATAGAAGATATCGCGCATAGGAGAGTAGGCTGCTTCAATACAACAAATATGTAACCAGGTCATTATTACCACTTGATTCTCTTTCTGTGTACACTTGGAATTGATCGATGGTAAACGAGAGCCATATTTCATTAAAATAATGTTTTCAAATTTAAATCATAAGTTAGAACCCAATGAACGATACGTCAATGCCACAAGTAAACTCTAATAGATAACATTGTTGAACTTTAGCGTTGAAATCTCGATACTAAATTAGAAAGACTTGTGACAATGTGAAAGACAAATTTTGAGTTAGATGGGTTACCTGATAGTCTATGAGATGTATGTAATGAGAAGAGACATGCTTCAAACTGATTGTTCATGTGAAGATTACTTGCTACGCAATGTTCGTGTGGCTTGAGATTGCTGTACGTGTGCAAACACCCAAAGGTTGATGAATCGTTTTCCCCATAACCCGACTTGGGTATTTGAAGAATGTTATACTTATTGCTCATACTATGCTTGGTTTCAAAAGGAAAAAAAAAACTCGTGGACAAAAAGGTGAAAGGAGGGGAAATGAGGGAAGAAAAGAAAAAAGATGAATTAATTATTTAGTATAATAAAAAGAAGGTTTAAGAAAAATAAAGGAAGAAATTGAGATTGTAAACTTGACCCAGCAAAAAAGAAAGAAAAGATGAATAAGAATAAAATAATGTTCTTCAAACTAAACATATTTTCTATTCCTTGAGTGGATATTAGGTGATTGAGCTCCCTTCTACGTAATATTTCATGAATCTTAATCATGTCAATGCATTAGGGATTTGGTATACAGTATGTAGTTCTTTTTTTTTTAATTGGTAAATATTTTGTTTTTTTTTATTGTTGTGTTTGATTTGCTGGAAAATTCCATGGTCTTTTGTCTCTTCTCATCCGCTATCAAATGAATCCTAAAAAATGCGCTTAAAATCCTACTTTCCGATCAAAGGCAGAATAAGAAACGAGAAACACTAAAATCCTACGATACATTCTAGTTTAAAATCACACGCATAAGTGGTTAATTTTATCCACTGTAAAAAAATGTTTATCAAAATTAATCTCTTACAACTTTAAAAAAATATATATGTAATATATATTATTAAAGCTATCAAACTTACATTGAATAAGTTAGACATTTACTTTTTCTTCAAAAAGAACCAAACATTATTTATAAAATTATTTTCCAATATATTAAACTAATACTAGTAGTATTAAATAAAATACTTTTTCCCTTAACAGAAGGATAACGACTATATATCATTTAAATCCAGTTAGTAGAACATTATGTTGCTGATAAATAAAGAACAGCAGCAATTTACCTACAAAACAGGCCTTGCATAAAAAAAGTTCAATGATATATCATCCGTACAATAAAAAATGCAACATAATTAACATTAATATTAAATTAAATACTCAAGAGCAGAGGCCTAGAATGCTGAAATCACAAACATGCAGATTTGATCACTGGGCACCAGCACCAGCACCTCCAAATTTGCTCATCATTTTCGCAATTACAGGCGCAACCTTAGGATTTGCTTGATGCTTAGCCAAATTTGCAGGGTTCTTCATAACTGCACTCAACCAAAAAAGAGAAATGAGGAACTCGTGTCTTTTTTCATTCAGAAGACAGCTAAAATGGGTATATACGGCAATATGTTAAAAAGTGACACGGTCATTGTCCGACTGTGTTAAAATTATGTTATATTTGGTTAGAAGAAGATAAGAGGAATGGAAAGAAGGGGAGCAAAATCCTTATTGACTAAATTTTGAGTTGGACCAGATTCCTATCGGTTGATGGCTGACAAACCTTCAAATACATGTCTTTACATAAAAGATTAATAGAAAGATATAAGATATAAAAAGCATACTGTTATGTACCTTAATTAAATTAACATCTCTCCTCTCACCTTATGAACTATCCAAAAAAGAGAACCAAACAAGAGGAGTTATCCACCCTCTCATCCCTTCCCTCAAACCAAACAAGATATCCAATTAAATGTCTCCCCTCTTTATATATATGATAAATCTAACAGATTCCATCATTGGTCCACATGATCTCTATGGAAATCATGAATTGTGAAGTAAACATAAAATAGCTTGAATTTCACTTTGTCCTTGGTTCTTAGCAGATTTTTTGTGATTCCAAATCTAAGGATAGAAAAGGTTCTTATGACTTATGAGCTACCTTCCTTTGAAAAAATGGCAACTGCCCTTAAATTAACCAGAAAAAAATTATCAATTAAGTGCAAAGCTTATGAAAATTCATGCTTTGACAGTAAAATGAGTTCTCATGAAAGTAAAAAAAGTTTGGGAAGAAAAAGAATAGAGCCAAGTATTAGAACAGAAAATTACCATCTTGAAGAGCAGCCATAACTTCTGGATCACTAAATGCCGTCATCAAATCAGGGTCCTGAGACACATGTTAAAGAACATTTGACATCAAGACTTAAACATGTAAATATGTGTGTTTGTGTATGTGTGATTGTGAAGGGAGAGAGAGAAAACCCCATCGGATAGAGTCCCGCAAAATTAATGTTAATGGAAGGTTATATAATGACATTATTTCAGCAGAGAATCCATTTTCAAAGGGAGTGTTTGTTTCAAGTTTAAGATTTACATTTCTAGGAATACATGGGTAGGGAATGAGTATATCCATGTTTGTTACAAGATTGCGAAATCATTATTCCTAGGTATCAAGGTTACTGGGAATAAAATAACTTCCAACATTTCGTTGAAATTATTCCCATGTTAAAAGATGGGAAATTGGATTCCCATGAAATTTTGCATACTTTTTAAAAAAATAATAATAACTTCCAATTTTCCTAGGAATATTCAAGTGTGTGCCAAACAGTTTTTTTTAAAATACTCAGGAATAAAACTTTCGTTTATATTCCCGGGTATGTTGTTCCTAAGAATAATTCTGGAGTCCGTGAAACAAACGCCCCCCAAGTGTGTGTGAGAGGGAAAGAACATAGAATTATAGCAGTTCAAAAGCACCCAAAAACATTAAATGTTCAGATTGACATACGTTCAAGATTTTGCTAAAATCAACATTTCCAGGCACCCCTCCTGGCATGCCCCCAGCTCCAGGGAAGCCACCTGGCATGCCTCCAGCTCCAGGGAATCCACCTGGCATGCCTCCAGCTCCAGGGAATCCACCTGGCATGCCTCCAGCTCCAGGGAACCCACCAGGCATGCCTCCAGCTCCAGGGAACCCACCTGGCATGCCACCAGGAAACCCACCAGGCATGCCACCAGGAAACCCACCAGGCATGCCTCCAGGATTTCTACTGGAAGATGATTGCTCTTGCTTTTTGGCCTTCTCATATGCAGCCTGTAATGTATACAAGTTAGCAACAGCTATATTACATATGTATCTATCACAATTCGCCTGACATGTGTTTTAAGCATGTCTATATCACAAGTGACAACCTGAGCTTCAGCACGGCGACGTTGCCTCTCACGCTCAGCTTTTTTCTCTTCTCTTTCTTTGCGCAACCTATCATACTTCCGACGGTGTTCCTCAAGCTTGTGGGCATTTGGTTCAACCTACACAATCCATATTTTATAATAAGATACAAAATAAATCCAACCATTAAACACAACTTATTGCCCTTGGTGCATATCCATAACATTCCTAAATTGCAAGATTTTACTTTCAGGAAGGTTGTAAACGAATAATATTCAGAGGAAACAATAAGCACATTAACTAAGCAGGACTTGTGCTCAAACTTTCAGGTGTTGTGATTGCAGATGGTATGGAAAATACAAGTAAAAACCTAGAATTGGTTGGACGAACATAAAATTTTACCAGCTAAAAAACACTATGAAGTTAGTCAACACGTTAAGTTTTTCACTATACACATGTTTCTTCAATATGATCTTGTTTTCAGGAAATATCTTTACTACTCGTGCACACTTCAAGTAGCCAAATGCTGAAAATATCACCCCTTTTCCAACTTGTTTCTCCTAGATGCACTCCTCGTTATCATTATTATAATGCATCTATTCCTTTGCGGCTACTGAAGTGTTGCATAATATTTTAGGGTTTTACATCATTCTTAATTAATTGGTTAACATCCATGACTATGTACACCATGCTGGCATCTACTTAGGTACCGGCATAATCTACAAAGTACAAAGACATTTCCTGCTTAATATAGATCGCCAGGCAAATTTCCATATTGAAATAGGTTACTTAAGTCTTTAAAAATAATAAATACCCTCATAACTTTGTTTATGTTAACCATACCATGTCCAGTAATTGCCAAGTGAGGTAATTCTAAATGCAAGAAGGTAGGCTTTAGCCAAACTCAAATAAGCATTGGTTTTGTGCCCGTCATTTATCACAGTCAACACTAGCCTGACAAATATTTCCATCAAATGATACAGGGGCAAAAAAGCAAACCTTCTTAAGAAATGCATTTATTTCCTCATCATAGTCTATATTTGAAGCTACGTGGAGATCCTTTGCAGCCTCTGCCCACTGACCTAACATCGCTCGTGCTATACCACGTGACTTGTATCCTTTAGCAGAATCAGGATTAATCTGGAAAAAGGAATAGAATATTAAAAATATTGCCTGGATATCAGATTGCAGCAACATAGACATAATAAAGAATTCTGGCAAATACGACATTGATTGTGAATTATGACCATTGAAAAAAAGGCAAATCTCAATAAATTCATACACTGATAGAAATATTCAATGCCAGAATTATTATAAAAGAAAATGAAAGTACAAAGCAAATTTATATGAGACAGATTGACCCTTTAAAGGAATGTCTACTTAAAGAAATATGCAATGCAACACGTTGACAATATTTGGCTTCTCAGATGCCAGTCAAAAACATTTTCTAGAAGCATGTATTTCAAAGCAGAAAAAACTATTCATAATTTGTTTCTCTAAAGGAGCAATGAAGTGTGTATTTACCACTGATCTAATCTTGAGCACTCAGAACCTATCTTTGTTAGTAATTTGAAAGTCAATACACCTTTCTCATTTTTCAGGTAAGATTTTGTCAAAGAAGCATTGTCCTTTTTGGAATATAATGCAGCAAGAACACTATGCATGAACGGCACATTCAACTGTCTATTTTAAGTCAAGCAAATATATATTTCAGTTTATCATGCTGTACAGCGGAGAGGAGAGTATGTAACCTCTAAAGCAGCATTTGCATCACGGATTGCAGCATTAGGTTTCTTCATTTTGATGTAAACACTGGCTGTATATGATATGAAAAATGTATCAGAATGAATGTCCGTCCTGGACAATAAGAACAAAAAACTAGAGCATGTAAAAAGCAAAGAATCAAATCAAATCATACCTCTGTTCGCATACATTATGGCAGAGGTAGGATTGAGTATAATTGCCTCTGTCAAGTTCTCAATTGCCTCCTCCAACTTACCTGCATTTCAAAGCCACGTGAGATCAAATCACAATTCCATTGTTATAAATCTTTGGATGTTGGAAAGAATATGAATTGCCAAAAAGGCCCAAAACAGTCTAGAGATATTTGAAATAGGACAATCAATGGGCCAATCTATGGGGAGAGTTCGCACATTAGGCTATTCAAAGAAATAACATGTGTTTACATAAAGTTTTATCCCTTCTAAACATCATCACATCACATTACAAAGCTGTCATTGATTAATTTTATCCCTTCTAAACATCATCCCATAACATAGTTGCCATTGAAAAATAAAATAAGATCCAAACTTTATGAACAGGTATGAATCAAGTTCCCTGATTATGTATAGAGAATAGGTATATATAATTCAAGGGTTGTTAAAAAATTAAATGTTACATTGTGGTGAAGTGGCGGGCCAATCCAGTCCAAGCTAGGACTTTAGGCCTCAAAATTTTAGCCCCAAAAAAGGCCACCAAAAGATTCAATTTATGTATAAATATATACTAATATAACAGATTAACTATAGATGTTTACCTAGCTCAATTGGTCAAGATGATAGCCACGAATCCTGGTCTTAGGTTCAAAAATTTGATCAATAAAAATTTGATTTGTAGGTTTTTTACAACCATTGTGTTAATTTTCTATTTTAAAAGGTCTCACTATAGAATTTGCTTTAGGCCTCTTAACATGTTGGACCCGCCCTTTCTACAACTAGATTCCTTCCCGGCTATTTCTCACTGGCAGTCAGGGTTTGTGGCTTCAGTCATTCAAAAATTGTAACATATTTACTGTTTGGTGATAGAGCTCCCAGTCCCAGCCTCCTGGGGTTTTAAAATAAAGGTTCACGACCATGACATAGGTCACCAAATCAAAGTATTTTACGTTGCTACGGCTACAAACACTACTGCACTTTTGACAGTACTTTTGACAGCACTTGACCACAGTTCTCCTTAATATCAGCTTAAAATAGATTAATTTTTTCGCATACATTGTTTGTGGAACCATCCACCTCTCAATAATAGCAACCATAGAATTATGATAAAACAACCACAAATGGATCATCAATATTGAATGTTATGTTACCTTCAGAAATAGCTTCCATGGCTTTAGCTTTAGCCAACTGCGAAGACTCGCGACTCTCGTCAGTAACCTCAATAGAAGAGTCTCCCATCTGAAACAACACATGCATTTACCTCAAGTCAAACCTCAAACTCAACATAAATCAACTACAATAAATTTAAAATAATTATATAAATAAATAACCTTTTGTGGAGGATCATCATCAGGCTCAACGGTATCACCCTCTAGCTCAACATCAGATTCAATTATCTCATCTTCCTCCTCTACTTCATCCACCTTCACTTTTTCTTCCTCTACATCCTCTATATCATCATCGCTCTCCACGGATCTCTATCATACACAACACACATCACAATGCATCAATAAACATCCGATCGAAGACGTGTCTGAGACGACACTGATACGTGATTAAACTCAATTATATCATTTTCTAAAATTATTACCGGTGTCAACGTGTCAGTGTCCGTGTCAATACTTCAAAGATATTCAACAGAAAACATAAAACAACAACAAGGATTTATAGGTTACCGGTTTGGAATAAGCAGATTCAGGAAGATTAGCACCGAGACTGAAAATAACAACCAAATACAACAAATTAAAGCACTGAATAGGGTTTGTATAAGTGTGATTTGAAAGAGAGTGATAGAAATTAACCTTTCGAGATAGTCGCGGAAGAAGGATAGTGAAGGATCGGCGAGAGTTGAAGGGTTGGACTTAACCTGTTCGATGAAATGCTTCAATTCTTTCAGCTTCGACGGTTCCATTGTGTGTGAGACTGTGACTGCGGCGCGGCGCGGCGTGTTGTTTTCTTTGGGTTTTATGTTAAAACAGTAGTAGGTGTGGGTGAGTGAAGTTATGAGACGGGGTCCAGACTTTTCTTGACGTAAAGTGCTTCTAGTATCTTCTATTGGATTTTTGCTATATATAGTAGGTATCACAACCCTTCAATAAGGGATGACAATGGATATTCATGGATACAAGTCGAATGATATTCGTTTTCGTTTTATTGAATAAATGTATAACGTGATTTTGTACATGTGCGAGTATCTACAATATGGGTAATCTACATATAGGAAGGTATATTTTTTTTGGTAGTGTATATAGGAAGGTATATACGAGTGTTCGCATATACCATAGAATTTTGGAAGAAAAAAAATATTAATTCCCTAAAAATATTAATTTTGTTCAGGATTGTTTCTTGTTTTGTAGGACAAGCATCAGGGAATGTACAAAAACAAAGGAAGTATTGCAGGTGTATGAATCAGTATCGGGACAAGCTATCAATTTCCAAAAATTAGAGATATTTTACGATAAGAACACCTCAGAAGTATATAGAGAAGTCATAAAGAGTTTATTGCAAGTTCCACCCAATATGGGAAATGGGAAGTATCTTGGAATGTCATCGATGATTGGTCGCAACAAAAAGGCAATGTTCAGCTATTTAAGGGATAAAGCTTGGAGGAAAATACAACAATGGTCCGCAAGCACTTATTAAAAGTAGGGAGAGAAATTTTAATGAAATCGGTAGCACAATCAATTCCTACATATTGTATGAGCATTTTTCTGCTACCAACAACTTTGGGCGAAGATATCCAGAGGATGATTAATTCTTTTTGGTCGGGTTCGAATAAAAGGCAAGGTAGAGGGATTAATTGGCTCAGTATGGACAAACTCGCAATGCGAAAGGAATATGAAGGTATGAGTTTTAGACACTTATTTGGTTTTAATTTGGCTATGTTAGGGAAGCAAGGTTGGAAACTCTCAACTAACCAAGATGCTATTGTGACTCGCATCTACAAAACTAAATATTTTTTCGAAGACTAGTTTTTTGGGGGCCCGTCTAGGCTATAACCCAAGTTATATTTTGCGTAGTATCTTTGCTTCAAAAGTATTAGTTAGAGGTGGTCAAAAGTGGCGTATTGGAAATGGCGAGAATATTGCAGTGTTGGAAAGATCCTTGGCTGAGGACGGATGGTAGTTCATATGTCTCAAGCGCTATAGTTCAAGGAATGAAAAATCTGAAGGTGTTAGGTAGGGATGGCAATTGGACCCAAGCCCAGTGGGCACCCGCAAAAAATACCCATGATGGGCGGGTAAATGCCCGCATTGTTGGGTATGGGCATGGGTACGGGTAATTACCCGCAAATTTGAACGGGTAT
>Ga0315913_1004264_pt1 | contig 17297 bp, 6 predicted proteins | sample MpolsnodulesMG_FD_207736 | JGI IMG/M metagenome (GOLD analysis project Ga0315913, IMG submission 207736) | Medicago polymorpha root nodule microbial communities from Los Angeles, California, United States - small nodules | ecosystem: Host-associated > Plants > Roots > Nodule | place: USA... | reverse complement strand
TTTTATAAGAACTTCAGAGTAAATGTTTGAACATTGAGCTTAAAGGAGGGATACATTGAAAACTGAACAATTGAACAAATTATTGAACTTAAAAACTGCATGAATTGTTGTCATTGCGCATCTCTGGATTATTATTCTCTTAGCCATGGATGTAGGACAGGAGTCCATTCGCATAATTCACCTTCCTTGAACCATAAGTAAAAAATTATAAAAGTTTAATATTTTATGAGAGTAGTTTTAAAAATGTAATTGTTTTTATTACCAAAAAAGAACACTTTTTTTGTAAATATAAATAATCAATTGCTTACATTATATAATCCATATCAAAGTAGCATCCAAATATCGGGACCTGGATCCCCTGCTGTAACTGCTTCACGCAGTTACACGCAGTAGTCAATCTCAGCCATAAAACATTGATCCAACAGTTCAGATTTGTTCAGCTAGTTTTTACACAGTTTAATCTCAGCCACTTATCTTTAATCGGACGGCTCACACGCCTTACAGCATCCTGCTGTAACTGCAGGAAATCTGCATCCCAAATATCGTTAGTTTGTTTGTCTGAAAGCTAGCTAGGATTACCATTTTGTTTTCAAGTTTTCAAACTCTCAGAACTGCTTATTTTCTCAAACCCATTCCAAATTCCATTCATCCACTTAATCTTAACTCATCATCATCTTCTTCTTCTTGTTCTGTTTTTGATTCAAAGGAACGTTCTTTCAAAATCCGTTTCAATGGTTGGCGTTACCCCCACACACAATGGAAGAAAGCTCAAATCTTTGATGCTATTATGACTACTAAATGCCGCATAATGAAAGATCCAAACTTGGTTTATGGGGTTGTTCACAAATGGTGTTCTGAGAGGATGTTATGCTTTTGGATGGTTTAAGAAACAAATTGTTGATTTCAAAAGATATCCTGATAAATTTCCCTTGGTGTTGGATGTTAATGTACAATCACCCTTTTACTTGGTTCAAGTTTGGGTTTGGGAAAGGTTTAAAAATTTGCAGCCACATTCTGAGTTGATCCATATTGGAGACCATGTATTGTTGAGGTGGCATAAGGTTAAGCCCTTGAAAATTGACAATGTGAGGTTGGCCTTAGATTCAGCTATAGATGATTTTATTTGGCGTCCTTACGTTAGATATCCTGATATGTGTCGAGTGTTTTATCCAAATGAAGAAATTTGGGTACCATATAAGAAAGATTTGGTCGATAAACAAATGCTCTCATTTATGATATGCTTGAGAGTTTCTGAGCTAGTTGGATTCGATCAAGATGTTCCTGGTTATGTGTCTAGATTCAATGACTCTCAAGTCATTGCTTGGAAAAATTACTCCAGACCCTTTTATGATACAAGTTTATACTTTCCATCTAGATTTTTTGAGGCCGATATTACCACACGTTATGCAAAGTGGTGGGAGAAATCAATATTGGGTCCCCAGGTTTCCGTTAAGAATGTTGTGCCACAAAAAAGAAGTGTAAGTTCATTAAAATGTAGACCTCATGCTGCTTGTGACACTGTTACTTTTGGAAAATCTTGTGATGATGGTTGGAAAAATTACAAGGGTGGTAATATTGTTGATGAGGATTTTCCTTCTGGTTCTATTCCTAAACTTTTGAAAACTATGTCCTCTCAGAATTCTGTTGAAGATGGTTTCATAGCCGAGAAAAATGTTGATGCTCTTTTGATATCTGGTGAGGATTGTAAGCATGTCTTGGAAGATGTTGAGTTCAAAGATGATGAAAATGAGAGCAAAGAAGCAAGGCTGTTAGGTGATACAAACTGCCAGTCTGACACTCAAACTGAAAGTTATATCAATTTATTTGAAGTAATCACAGCGGAACTTGAACAGAGAATTAGCCGACTCGAGAAAGTGCATAAGAAATTGAAGATGGCCAGGTTAGGCCTTTGTTGAAAACATTATTAGCTCATAAAACTGTAAGCTTATTGATTGTTTACATATGTTACTTATTTCTTATACTAGCTAAGCTACATGAGATGAATGTTTATAAAGAAGACCAAATGAAACACGCATTTTAGAACATTGATGTTGTTACTTTGTTTTTCTTTTACTTGATTATTGCATAGAAATATAGTTATCTATCAGGTGGTACCTACTTGTAGAAAATGATCGAGTTTGACTAAATATCAACTTTTTCTTTTTTTTAAAAATTGTATATCTGAATTTATATCAAATAAATTGATATCATGTGCTGACTTATATTGTTCCATTTGGGTTAGCTAGAACATAACCATTTTCATTTTCTATAGTAAACTCCATTAGTGGCATTGGAAGTGATTTAAAATTCATATCAATTACTTTTAAATCTGTGAAATTACCTTTAGTACATCAGAACCTATGGAATATTTTACTGGTTCGTTCAAAGCTCAGGTAGGTGGCAATTGCAATTTTCTTTGTACCAAGATATTTGTGTGTAATAGTTATAATTATATAGTTCTGAAGTTTTTCTGTGTCCTTCTATGGCTTGACAGAATGGAGAGAAGGTAATGCAGTGGGTGGTCTTTAGCATCAAAACATGTAAGATAAAGTTTTCTGATTGGATTACTCAATTTTCATATTAAAATTTTCCTTTACTTCTTATATGCACTTTTTTCATTTTCAAAAATTTTAAAATTGTCACAAATAATACGAAAAGCATTTTTCTTTGATTCATATCAACCATTTAACCTTAAAAGGAAGGATTAAAAGCTAAAATTAAGTATTACTCCAAACAAATTTTCAATACCATGTTAATGAAAAAGGCTATTCATTAAGGTTGTGAGTATCATCCTGACTAAGTGTTGTGTTACATTGCAGGTTGTTGCTGAGAAGCAACTTGACATAAATGGATTTCAAGGGAATAGGGGATTCTTGTCAACTTAAGCTATTGACAAGAATGTTTAAAAAGACCAAATGAAACATGGAATATTTAGGAAATTAATGTTGGAATTGAATTATTGAAGCCAATCTTGTGTATATTAACACTTTAGCCTTCTAGCTGAAGCAAAGCATAGCTCTTTCGTGACTTCATCATGAGTGATTAATGGAGCTTTTATTTCTCAAATCTTTATTATTGTGGGACAAAAATCAGATACAATTCCCAAATTTTATAATCTTTGTACTTTGTTTCTGCTTTTACTTGATTATTACATAGAATCTTACTTATCAATTGGTGCCTAGATGTAAAGTGTTTCTAGCTGTTTACAACAGTTGATCTTTTCTGCTATGGTTATGTTTTTATGTTTAGCGGTATTGGCATGACTAACACATATTTTACAAGATACCGGAGGAAATTGGTGGTGGGTCAGAGAGTAACGTTTTTGTTTCGGTTTGGCATGACTTTTTCTTGGCAATTGTTGTTTGACGGAATTCCGACAATGGCCAATCTCATTTTGAGAGATATTTTATTGGAAAACTCATCGGTATCTTGCGTGTTTTGCACCAATACTTCACTGGAAAATATGGTCCTACATTATGGGGTGGTTGGGCTTCTCTTTCTTATCGCCTCCAAATTTATTTATTCACTTTGAATGTTGAACTGAGGAAGGGAGAAATAAAAAGGGAAGACTCGGCGTGGGGTTAATTTGGCATGCAACTCTTTGGGTGATTTGGAATGCTAGGAATAAAAGAATTTTCAACAATGAGGTGAAAGGGTTGAAGAGTTAGTAGAGGAGGTGAGGGTGTTGTCGTGGCAATGGAGCTTGAATAGATTGAAGATTCCGTCTTGTATATACTATGAATGGTGTTGGAATCCTAGAGATTACATTTTGCAGTAAGAGGCGTGGTGGGGGTGTACATCCTTGCATTTGGTGTTTTGAGTGCGGACTTGGGACCTGTTTACATCTCTATTATGGTTTGCTCCTTGAAATTGTTTTTTTTACAAAAATAAAACGATATTCATTCGTTAGATTACATCATTCAAAAACGATAAAAAAAGATGAATCTACGAACAAATTTACAAAATTCAAAATAATAGCATATAACTACAAAATGCCTAAAAATAATATGATAAAATTAGAGTGACCGAGATACCTATGTGAAAATTAGGGTCGGCTAGTTGGAAAGGGAGTAGAGCTGAAATTTGAAAAATTATTCTTAAACTTTGATGGGTTAATGAAATTTAAACAAATTGATACATCAATTCATAATATGAAAAAACAGGGACCTATTGGCAACGGTTTAAAAATTTGAAAAAATTATAAAACCCTAACCCTTCAAAATCCCATGATTGAAGTAACCATTTCAAGAAACAAGATATTGCTTCAATTTTGAAACCGCTTTTGTTGTGTTGCAAGGTCAGGGAAAATCCAGCTTCACCTTCCGAAGAGCATGTGAAGCGAGAGAGATCGGCCAAAGATTCCATGTGAAGCTTTTGTTATTGTTTAAATAAGTATGTATCCTAAGATATCTGTTATTCCATTTTTTAACTGGTCTGCTTCTGATTTCTTGTATGTTTTCTTTTTCATGTAGAGGTGATCATAGGTAACGATCGTATGATCTGCAATGGTTTGGAACTGTTGCTGATGGCATCAAAATGAAATTTTAAATGTAGGCATGTGGAGCCAAGTTTCACGACAAAAGGGATCTCATGCATGGGATTGTCGTTGATGACGTTGTTGTTGCTCTTGTCAACTATGCTAAAAGGGTATACAACTTGATCCCATTTAGCTTATGTTTTTGGTTTCAAATTTGAACTTTCACATTCACGTTTAGTGAATTGATCATAAATTGTTCGGTTCGGTTTCTAGTTTTATAATTTATTTCAGTCCTAAAATCAATTCCATGTGAAACCTAACATTTCTAGCTTCGACCCTAAGATAGAATCAATTCTTAAATTAATTCTTTCTTGCTTACCTGTTTGACATTTTAGGGCGAAGTTGAAGAGTGTTCCAAAACAGAGTTTAAAAACTTGAAAGAGAATTTAGAATCATTCTGTTATAATTTGGTCCTTGAATGTCAGCATGGACCATTGTTTGACCAGGTTTTATTTGACAAGTGCATGGACTACATCATTGCACTTTCATGGTTAGTAGTATGACTACCCCAAGATTTTGATTTTTGCAATATACTCACTCATATATATGATGACTTATGTGCTGTTGTACCTATATATGTAGCACCCATATAAGAGTTTATCGTCAGGTTGCTTCATTGATGGGTCTTTCATTGGTCAAATCATATATTAATATTGCTAATATGCTTGGTGTACAAAGAGAGATCTCTCGTACACAATTGGATGCCGAAAAGAAGAAAAATGAAAGGTTTTCTGATATGGATGAGAAAATAACATTGTTAAAGGAAATGATGCGCATGATATTTACTGGGTAGGGTTTGGTCTATCATGTATAGTATTATTCTTCTTCTTTTTTGGAGGACATTGACCCCAGTATTAGAATGCCATGCATTGAATCACTTGGTACATGGATCCTATCATACTCGTCACTTTTTTTGCAGTATTCGTACTTGAAATATCTGGGATGGATGCTGAATGACCAAGTAATGAACTTGTTTCAAGTTTTTTATATTGCCTTGTTGTAAGTTTTAACAATTATTGTACTATACAATTTACTTTTTACTGCTTTTACATTTTGCCGCAACCTCAAATTTCTAAAATGCTGGTGTATGAAAGGCTTCAATAAGAGCCGTGCAAAAGCTCTACGAGATGGAGGATAACATACCGACTCTAAAAGAATTATTGAGATTGTTTATGACATTGATCTTGAAGTGGCTCTTCAAGCCATAGGACTTGTTAAACAACTGTATAGGTTTTAATTTCTAACCTTTTTCAATTATATATTATTTTTTTACTGGCGAGTTTGCATGCACAAGATTTTTAATTGAGAGTTTGTTTCTTGGTTTATGCAGACATCAACTTATTCGTGAAGATGACTTAGGTAATTTGTATAATTTGCTCATTGATGAACATCCAGAAATCAGGCATGCTAGTGGAGCATTAATATATGATCACTTGATTGTTCAAGAGGTTAGATTACTACAAGAGCATTATTTTATGATCACTTGATTCCTATATATGAAGCACGGATTCTGACACGCACACCTGACACGAACACGTTGACACTACTAATTTAGAAAACATAGGACACCGACATTTATCATCTACTATTGAAAAAGCTAAAATCATTGTAATCAAATTTAATGTCTTTACCTCATTTTATAACATTTCAACACATCTTTAAAAAGGTAATTGTTTTTGTGGATGTTGGCTTATAAATACACAACGGATAAAGTAAGGTTGTATTCCTGGATGTTGGCTGATATATTGGCTCCCCTCTTCTATTTGAAGTGCTCGCATGTTTATTTTGATAGGCATACCATTGGCATACTATTGATAACTTTGGAAACGACATTATTTCATCAGAGAACTATTTTTCGGAATGTAAAAATTTGGCTGTTCAACTTTCTGGAACTTTTACTGGTGCTGCCCGGAACAAGCATAAGTCAGACATTTTAAAACTTGTCAAGGATGGTATTGAATATGCTTTTGTAGATGCTCCAAAACATTTGTCTTTTCTGGAAGTGGCCGTGGTCCATTTTTTGTCAAAACTCCCTGTATCAGATGTGTTGGAAATGTGAGTTTGCTTCTTATTGTTCGTGCCATTTCGAAATATTTGCTTCTGTTCACATTCTAACCAGCTTCTTTATATATAGCAAGATGGGTATTGAGTAGCGAATGGAAAATGTAAATAAAAACGAAAATCCCAGTGTCTGGCGTCCCTATTGCACATTTGTTGAGGTGTTACGTGAAAAATGTGCAAAAAATGAAGTCTTTCAAGGTAGTTTACGCAATTTCTTCTCTATTTTAATTATTATACTAGACTGCCAAACACATATCATTATAAAGCAACCGCCTGATAGATCTCTACTGCAACCAAAATATATAGTTTATGGATTTGAAAAGTTAAAAGATACTCATTAAAGGATACTCAATACTCAATTGTTTATGAACAATACATAGTTTGATGTACAATTTTCCTTTTTAACTGTGGAAAATAATGAACGAGTTCATATGGTTGGCTTTGTTCTTGCTGTTTTGTTTGCTTTTGCTGAATGAGCCTCATATTTCAAGAGCTTTCTGCAGTTGTAATTCTCTATGTTTTCCATGTTGAACCTCTCTGGTCATGTACGTGTCTCTCTTGCTTCTTGTGAATTTCAAGTTCTATTCAGGATATAATATTCAAAGTTGATTATCTCATGAGATAAGTAATGCAACTCGATAACTGCTTATGGATACCACTGTATAACCGTTAGATTATCAAGACAATTTAGTATCGATTTGGCTCGTCTAAAGTAGGATTTTTATTTAAAAACTAATGTGTGGATACATTGATAATAACCAATATTTGAGATTTTAACATTGTTATACACGTGCATATATTTCTGTCAAAAAATACATCTGCATGTATTTTATTTCAATCTTAATCATTAAATTTTTTGCCGCTTCTTGCAATAATTATTTGTTTTCACAATATTAGTAATGACTAAATGATAATATATATCTTTTCCTATTTTTAGTAATTTGATGTGCTTTTAGATGTTGGGAATTGGTATATTTAGTGTAAAGACTAACGAGGCTAATCATTTTTAAGATAAAAAAGAAAGGCTTTCTGCTGAGCGTCAGGGTCGTCCATGGAAAATGCAAAACGTGCAAGGTAAGAAGGTTTCTAAAGACCATAGCTCAAGTGAAGATGAGGATTCCATTAGTGTATCCGAACAAAACGCGCAAGGTGAGGCAAGAGGAGGTGGATGAAGACGCTCCTTTGATACATTCTATTTCAAAGTTAAGGGCGCTGAGATTTTCTAGGCAGGAAATCAAAGGTCCGACCAAGGCAGGGAATTCTGTGGGAGCTGTAGATAAATCTGCTTCTAGAACAACAGATATCTCATATTAGCAAATCAAGATCTAGATGTGCTTATTGAATTCAGATATTCATACTACAGTTTAAAACAAATTTGCATGTCTAACTTCTGAAATAAAATTTGCTTACATGTTAATTTTTTGAAGTCCTTGCGTGATATTTTTTCTTATGTTTCGTAGAAAAGGTTCATGCTGTGGTCTGTGGACTTGTGGTTTATACATTGCCCTGTTTTTTCTTTCTTCAGTACTGTCACCCTGTCTTCCATTGTGCAGGAGCTTCAAACTAGCCTTGCAAAACAGTTACTTTGGTGCATAGTAATTTTTTATGGTAATTTACTACGGTTGTTAAAATTAGGAATATTAATAGTTTTTTTATTCAAATGTACGGGGCGCACCATCGTTTGCCCCAACAATAACAAATGAGAATATAGGCTCCATCACTTAGGCAGACCTTAGAAAATTCAACTTGTTCCATTAATGATAGTGGAATATATCCTATCCTATTTAATTAAAGACTGATAGCCTTACTGGTGAAAGTATGTTAGTGAGATGTGTATGCCTCTTGACAGTCAGTCTCAACTGAAAAGTTACCATTATCTTCTCCATAATGTCACTATGAAGGTGGACATCATTTTGCACCAAATTGAGTTCAAAGATGAGTCAAGTGATATAGCCCTTCATTACATAAACTTAGTTATTATACATCAAGACTAATTATATATATAATGATTAGGGATGACAATGAGTATTTATGGACATGGATAATACGATACATGTGTCTGCCCGCCCCATTGGATTGGTGTTATATGTGTTTGTTCCATATCCGTTCGGGTAATTCATGAATTTTGAGGTATCCATGGATATCTGCAGATATCTCTGCATGACATATTTTTTTGAGTAAATTACACTCCCCTCCCTTAAAAAATGTTTGAATTACACTTCCCTCCTCTCTTATGTTAAAATATACACTCCTCTCCCCTCTTATTCAAAACATATTAGAAATTTTTTCACTCCCCTCTCCTAAGAGAAGCTTGAATTACAATCCCCCCTATGTTAAAATCTACACTTTACTGCCTCAATATTATTTTTTCCTTATAATCTTGCAAGAAAAATAATAATCTGACACACTTAAAAAAAAATAGTATGGCGGGTCTATTTTAATATAATAAAAATTGAATACATATTTTTCGCTATTTTTTATTCACAATTTCATTAACATGTAATTTTAAACTCTATTATAAAATATAAAACAACCCAAAATAAAATAAAATAATGTGAAAAATTACCAAAGACAATAAAACATGATTATTTAAAAGTTAATTTTATACTCTAAATTATAAACTCAATAGCAAATTATAAACATAAATGAATTAATTTTTCTAAAATGGTGGTTCAAAATTAATATATATCCTAAAAGTATTTATTTATGTTAAAATAGATTAAAGTGTAGTACATATTTAATTATTACGGGAGGAAGTTGTAATTCAAGCATCTTATAAGGGAGGGGAGTATAAATTTTATTTTTCAAGGGAGGAGAGTGTATATTTTAACATAAGAGGGGAGGGGAGTGTAATTCAATCATCTTTGGGGGGGGGGGGGGAGTGTAATTTACTCTATTTTTTTTAAACTGATCTCTTTGATTTTTTTTTTTTGTATTTACCTAGAATTAATCTCATCATCATTTTTAGGGACACAAAAATATTCATACGTTACATTAATTTAAGTGTACTAACACCGACACCACCATCCCTTTTTCTTTTGTTTTTGTTCATGATGTTGACCTTATCTGTTGTATACAAAAACAATTTCTATCAACAACAATTATAACACATACAAACACCTATTCTCAATACACGTTACATGAACGATATGAAAAAATCCAACTTATAACTAAAATACAAACACCTCTTATAATCACACCTTTTTCACAAAAATTGAAGGTTATGGAGATAATACAGTGACAAGTTAATGTTTTCCTATGTTTGTTATCATAGACATATTGCTCCAAATTAATAGATATAAGCATTCAAATAATGTTTCCATTATCTTTTATATCAACTGAGAAATGTGATGTAGAAAACAATACTCAAACTAAAAGATGCAATAAGAATCTACAAAAATAATATGATCTGAATGAGTCCCCTGGACCCCGGGACATTGGCTTTCGCCAAAAGTGGACTATTAAGGATCGCATCCTACACATATTCTACATTATAGCCTGCAACTAATTCCACTTCCGCTTTTGGGAGATCAAACAGAGCTCGATTAGTTTCTGCTAGACGAGAAATGAAGAACATAATCAATACATAGGATAAGGGAATACCATACCATATTTTCTTTTGCGCCATGAAAATCTCACTCGAATTACGGGGATCTACACATATTAGTACATTATACAAGGGTCCCCCGCCAGAACCACACGTGCACATTTCCCTGCATGTGGCTCGTCTGCGCTTTCCAAGGTGCTGCATGTGACTCAGCATGGGATAAGAAGGCGTCACACTTTTGTATTTAGAGATTGTCCGAGCGAATAGGAAATTCCTACCAAGCAAAGCTTTCTTGAAGAGGCTGGTTCCACATTTTTTTAAGATGTAGGGGCAAGGCAAGCCCCGAGAAAGTCTAGGTTGGCTTGCAGCTCAATCTCAGCCGACATCCAGCTCTCGAGGAGGTGGGGTCCTGGAGGAAACTACTCATTGCAGTCTTGCCCTAACCCAAGGCCGTTAAGGTTGGTGAGAAGTATTGTTTTGAGGGAGGGGAAGTGTAACAGCCTAAACCCTGAATGCGATAAAATACGCAAATGATAGAATCATATAAAGAATTTAGATGTTACATCTTCATTAAGTCCAACATGTATAATTAATTATTCAAAACATCACAGTAGAATAATATCATAACATCTCAACAGATAATAAAAATCTCCAAAATAGCCATGCCACATATCTCATAATACATCACCAAATATAAATCTCAACATACTGAGTGATAGTCTCATCAAAACATGAAAATAAAAGACATAAGACCGACATCCTAATCAGAGCTCTAAACTAAGACTCTAAAACAAAGAGACGAGGTAGCTCCAAAGCTAGCCTCAAGCACACTCACAAGTAAAGCAAAGCAATTAATCATGCAAGCCCACTACCCATTCATACAAATGGGAAGACGGTCAACCAAACGACCACTAGAGGTTAGATAACATTCCACAAATAAAGTATAATCAAATGAAAAAAACGACATAATTATTTCAAATGATTAACAACACTTCATTAAATCATTTATAATGAATTCAACTTCATTATTAAACATCAAGCATACAAGCATAATACTACAAAAAGTACACTTTCACATCTTCATATATTCACCAAGTTTCACCAATGCACATAATCACCAAGCACATAGTCAAGTATGAGACTTATCGAATGTATGCAATGAGCTCCAGATACGACTTTATATGCATGTGGTACTGGTCGTCATCACTTGATACAATTGTATCATAATCGTCATAATTGAATACAAAGTATTCTGATCATCGTCACTGGATATAAATATCCTACTTATGAATGCATGAACATATGACTCAATAATGCATACGTTTACTCAACAAATCGTCATCATTAACATCATCACTTTTTACACATGTGGTCATCATCAATTTTGTCATCACTTTGCATGTAAGAATTTGTCATCATTAATAAATCATCGTCGTTAAATTAATCACCATCATAATCATCATCAACAACAATCATCTCAAAGAAACAATAAAGTTTGAAAATCACATTTCACATAAAAGACAGACAACTAACCATATCGTGGCATTCAACATATTAAACATCCAATCATCATAGATTCATTTTTATTCTATCATATCGTCATGAATACAAAGCCACTTACTAGGTATCCGATCTTGAAATCTCATTTTGGCAAAGTTTGTCTATTTTTGCAAAAACTATCATTTTCCAACTAATTCACAGAAAACAAGTCATTCATGTTCAAACACATCAATAAAGCATATCCACATATCACATATGATCACAGTAGCTCATACATATCGACATTATAGTTCAATTCCGATTAATTCCAAAGATTCACTAAGTTCGTCTCAATTTATCATTTTACGAAAGAATTCCATTTTTCAAAGTAAGACCAAGTTAAAGCTCATATACACCTTTCAAAACCATTTTAAAATCATTGTTATAGAAAACAAACCTTAACCCTGCCATTTCCTTTGAGAAAAACAAGTTTTGAGAAAAGTCACGTTCTTGAACATTTTTCAACTAAGTTTCAATTCGATTCACAAAATCAATCTTAATCCAATCCATTTGATGTTCCAGTAGGTTTAGAACTGAAAACAGCAATCAAACACATAAAAAGAAGCATTTAAGAAAGTTCTGATCAACTGCCAAGTACTCGGAACACCCAAAACAATAGGTGCGGCACTGGGTAACTCGCATGGCAAGCTCCAACTCGACTAGTGAGTTGCACCAGACAGGTGCATCTAGTTTTTGGGTTTCCTCACAAGAAACCATCCAATTTTCCCCTTTGACCCAAATTCATCCCACAAACTTGTTTATTAGTTAACATACATCAAAATACATTCAAAACACTTACAATCATGGAGTCATACCCTCAATTCACATCAAAATCATCATTTAGTTCATTTTTCACCAAAAACTCGTATTTTCTCATTTTCATTCAAACTTCACAATCAACAACAACAATTCAAACTCCAACAACATATAAACATATATAATCATTTATCAAGTGAATTTAGACTTATTTCAACAATAATCACTCACCAATTCATGATTTACACTTAATTGAGCAAAAATCATCAAAACAACTTATAATGAACATCAACTATGAACTTGAGCACATAAACACATCAATTCCATGAAATTTAACATACCCATAATTATACATAAATTAGGAGCACGAAATTCATCATCAAAAATTACAAAAGTCATAATTCACACAAAAACATTATGACCCAAAAGCAAAAGATGAGATTATAGCTTATTTGATGAAAAGAAACCTACCCCCTTACCTCAAAGCTTGAATCTCACTAGCTATGGCCTCACTCTCCTTGCTAGCTCCCAATCTCTAGCTTCCATCTTGTCCAAGTTATTTTCTCATACTTGTCGCGTCATTTTTCGGAGGTCAAGCTATTTGATTAGCATAGACTCACTATTTTTATTCACGACTGAACTTTTAATTTTTTCAAAAGAAAGTGGAAAAAGGTTCAAATACCACATTTTTAAAGATTAAGGGTTCGGGGGTTGATTATATTTAGGGAAGGTGTTAGCACCCTAAATATTCGTAGTACTCTATGAGAACCTCTTGATTTTATTTAACTTTTTGTGCTTAAACTTGCTTGCTTTTTAAGAGAAGGAATTAAAGTGATAAAAAGAAAAGGAACATTTTTATTTACATTTTTTATGATTTGGAAGGACAAGGTCCTTTGCCTACGTACTCGTAAGGGATCAAAACCTCGTAGTTCGGGGTAGAAATTGATGTTTGATTTGTTTTGTATTTTTTATTAGTTTTGAAAAAGGTTTTAAAAAAAGCCAAGAGGCAAATAAGAATTGGTTTGTATTTTTTATATTGAAAGAAAAATGACTCAAAGTAGAATTAAAAATGATTTGAAATTTGATTAAGAAAGAAAATAAAAAGAACGATCGCTTGATTGAAAATCAAGGTTTATTATGAAAATATTTTTTTGTGATGTTTTTTTATTTGCATGTTTTTTTTGTGATTTTTTGAATATTAATTAAAACATAAAATAAAACTAACGTAACAAGAAAATAAAAACGCGAGGAATTTCCGTAGTGACTGACGTTGGATCACCACGAAAACCCTTTTCTAACCTAATATTTTTTGCATTTTTTTTAATATATAAAAGCGGAATAAATAAAATAAAATAAAAGAAATGGACAATTGAAGGGAAAAAATTACTGAAGGGACAAAATTCCTAAGGGACAAAATTACCGAAAGACAAAATTCCGAAGGGACTTTTTCCGGAGGGACAGAAAAAAGAAGGAGAAGAAAAGAATAGCTCGTCAACACAAGCTAAATGAGGGAGAAGAGAGAAAAATTCTTTGACAACTCAAGAGAACTTTTTGTGTGTTCAATTGTGAGGAATGAGAGCTATATTTATTGGTGAGGAGGTTAATGAAAATGGAAAATTGGTTTAATGGATTTTGATGAGGATTTGAATGATGTTTAATGGTGAATTTTGAAAAAGGAATGTGAAAGTTGACCCTTGACTTGGAAAATTTTGGACCTTGGTAATTTTATTTTTGGACCTATTCTAAGTAATAAATAAAAAGAAAATAACCTACAAAAACAATATAAAATAAAAGCTTAAAATAATACTCCCTCCGTCCCATAATATAAGCAACAAAAACTCATTTTCTTTGTCCCAAAATATAAGCAAAAAAGACAATTTTATCCTATTTAATCTTGTTTTTAAAAAAAATCATCTTTTCCAAGATTTTTTTTGTTTCATAACATTAAATGCAAATTACATTCAATTTTCTTTCTCTTTCATTTTCTACATAACCAATAGCCAATGAAAATTGTTTTTACATCTTCCTATAAAACTTTTTCCAAAAAAAAACACAAAAAACTATACTCCAAATTCTTATGTTTTAGTTTTTTTAATAAGTGTGTTTTTTTTTTGCTTATAATTTGGGACGGAGGGAGTATAAAATAAAAACTAATAAAAAATAAAATAAAATATAAAAAAAGACTAATAATAAAATAAAATAAAAAAGCGGGCCCTAAAATGAACCAGAAATGAGGTATTTTAAAATATTTTTCGGCCAAAATTTCCTTGGAAAAGTCAAAGACTATCCAGGGTCAAAAGACGTATGAATGTAGGACCTTAGGTCAAAAATTGGGGTATGACAGATGCACCTATTTAAGTTTCTTCGTCCGAAGATTTGAAGATGGAATCTTTGAGTTGACGGGCCGAAGAGATTTAAATACAGAGTACGCCATTTTTGACCTAAGATACTATGAAATGCTCATGATGCAAGTATGAATGCAAGACGACAAAGATGATTTGACTGAGACAAGAAACAAACAAACGGGATACCCAAATTCGTTGAAGAAAGGGATCCAACTCTGCTAGGGGAAAAAAATTCATTGGAGAACAAATTGATAGGTATTACCTACTATCAATGTGGGATAGCTTAATAAAGGTAAAACATGAAAGAAAAGACACACTGAGATGACTTACTTGGGGAAATTGAATGTACATTTGTAAATTGATTGTTTGTGGCACCTGCCACTTGAAAAAATGTTTGATTGGTGACATCTCTACACCAGACACACTGGGATGACACAAAAATTAAAATTTGCAAGTTATTCGCTTGGCACAAAAGTATTTACAGGTTATTAACCTGACTCAAAGGTATTTGCAGGCTATTAACCTGGCTCAAAGGTATTTGAAGGCTATCGACCTGCCTCAAAAGGTATTTGCAGGCTATTAACTTGGCTCAAAAAGTATGTGCAGGCTATTAACCTGACTCAAAAGGTATTTGCAGGCTATTAACCTAACTCAAAGGTATTTGAAAGGTATTTGCAGGCTATTAACCTGACTCAAAGTTAACTGAAAGGTATTTGTAGGCTATTAACCTGACTCAAAGGTAATTAAAAGGTTTTTGCAGGCTATTAATATGGATCAAAGGTGATTGCAGGCTATTAACCTGGTGCAGAAGGTATTTGCAGGCTATTAACCTGGCTCCAAAGGTATTTGTAGGCTATTAACCTGACTCAAAGGTAATTGCAGGCTATTAACCTGGCTCAAAGGTATGTAAAGGTGTTTGCAAGCTATTAGCTTGGCACAAAAGTAACAAAAAGGTAGTTGCAAGTTATTCGCTTGGCACAAAAAGATAAACAGTGGTTGCAAGTTATTCGCTTGACACAATGATGAGTGAGGACCGAACTGAAAGGATACGGCCAAACAGGACTCTAGGTGACTGATGCAACCATGTATGAATGACGTTGTGTATATGTTGTGTACGCATGAATGTATGACTACGTGAAAATTATTGATGTATGAATGTATGAATGAATGCATGAATGTATGGATGCAAGTATGACTTTGTACGACTGTATAACTGTATATGACGGGTGAACTCGATGAGACATGACAGGTAAGATGGGAGGTAGACCGACATCGCAGTACCAACACTCGGCAATCTTCATTGGAGATGGTATCATTGTGAACAGATAGAGTCGTTGACGGGGTAAAACCCGACACAAGGTAGCAACTGATGCCTCCTGGGGATAAAGCCCATTGTTGACCCAAAGTCTGGAAGAAGTCGCCATTTGTAAACCAGCGCAGAGTGTTCTTCCACTGGTATGCCTTAGCAGTCGTACTTTTTGTTTTATTTTTCTTTGAAAATCCCTAACTTTTGCCTGGACCGCCCTTTCGGGTTTTCAGTCCACCGGGAATGTATTCCTTTTTTGTGCCCCTAATTTTTGCCTGGATCGCCCTTTCGGGTTTTCAGTCCACCGGGACGCTCTCTATTGCCTAAGCCGCCTTTTCAGGTTTTCAGCTTAGCAAGCTCTTTTTTTTTTTGTATATATTTTTTGTATCTTTTGTGTTTCTGTACCGTGACAGCATCCTGCTCAAAGCAAAGGTCCCCTCCACAATGCTTAGCCATGTTTCTCTTCCGAAATGTAACGGCTCTCGAGGTAGATGTTGATGTACGCTTCAACTACTCATGAGTTCAAAGAGAGTGTGTTTGTTGTTCACATTTTTCAAAGATGTAAAAAAAAGTTTTGTATTTTCAAATTTTTGCTTCGAGTATTGCCATCAAAAAAATAGAAGGAACTTTGCGAACAGAATAAATGAGAGTTCCAAATAAATGGGCACAGGCTCAAAATTGATGAATTGAGTGGTGACCTCCCAATGACATGGTTCCACCGATCTTTGAAAATTTGGAAAATGGTAAATATATGGGAAGGTACATTGAATACAATAACCGCTATTCTCCCTAACAACTTTGAATTGCCCTTGTTCCGAGTCTTTGATCTGCAGATGCTTCGAATCGGAGGTTCTTTGATAGCAGATATGCCCCCAAGTGGATTGTGCTTGATGCAGTTACTTTGTCATGATCCTTAACTTTTGCATAGATCGCCCTTTCGGATTTTCAATCTATCAGGATAATCATTTTTGTTCATGTTTCTAACTTTTGCCTGGACCGCCCTTTCGGGTTTTCAGTCCACCGAGACGCTCATTTTTGCCTAAGCCTCCTTTTTAGGCGCGTGAAAAGGATTGAGACAGCAGACTGACTGATTTTGGATTTGGACTAACTTTGGACATTATCAAATTAAAAATAAAAATGAAAAATAATAAAAGATTATGTAGACTTGATTTTTTTGGGTTTATCTAAAGGTGAAATAACTAAAAA
>Ga0315913_1004262_pt1 | contig 17302 bp, 14 predicted proteins | sample MpolsnodulesMG_FD_207736 | JGI IMG/M metagenome (GOLD analysis project Ga0315913, IMG submission 207736) | Medicago polymorpha root nodule microbial communities from Los Angeles, California, United States - small nodules | ecosystem: Host-associated > Plants > Roots > Nodule | place: USA... | reverse complement strand
TAGTGATACAAAAGGATATATGTATATAAACTCTTTCTCTGTAACTACTTCATATTCATTGAATCAAAAGATCATGAGTTGATTCTTTCTCTCATTTTTCTCTCTATGATTTCTTAGTTCATAGATCATATCATGGTATCAGTAGATTTCTAGAAGCTTCTTGCTTCTTCATCGTTTCCGTTATGACTCGCGGTTCCAACTCGGTGCCTCCGCCGCCACCGCCGGTGTTAGATCCAGCGTTGAACACCGCAAGTCCGTACTATGTTCATCCTAACGAAAATCCAGCAAGTTCTCTCGTTACGAAACTCTTGACTCCCAGCAATTACCATTCATGGTCACAATTGATGCACAAGGCTTTGATTGGAAAGAACAAATTCAAGTTCGTTCGATTCCGGTTCCTGATCCTTTTCATCCGAGTTACGATGCCTTGGAGAGGTGTAATAATCTTGTCCATTCATGGATTATCAATTCTGTCTCTCCTTCAATTGCTCAGAGTATTATCTACAAAGATCTTGCGTCTGAGTTACGATGCCTTGGAGAGGTGTAACAATCTTGTCCATTCATGGATTATCAATTCTGTCTCTCCTTCAATTGCTCAGAGTATTATCTACAAAGATCTTGCGTCCGAGGCATGGCGCAATCTCAAAGAAGGTTTCGCTCGAGTCGATCACATTCGTGTTGCAGATCTGAAGTATGAACTCTATCAATTGAAGCAAGATTCTCTATCTGTGACTGATTTCTACACTGAAATGAGTGTTCTTCTTGAAGAATTGGAAACTATCGTCCAATCCCTAATTGTTCATGTACCGTTCCTTGTTCGTGTGAAGCTATGCGAAATGCTCGTTTATATCGCGAAGAGGACAATGTTATGTGCTTTCTCAGAGGTCTTAATGATAACTTTGCAATGCTACGATCTCAAATACTTTTGCTTAATCCCTTGCCTCTAATTACTACTGTCTTTTCTATGGTGATTGAGCACGAGCGCCAGAATGGTTTGGTTCCACCTCAGGATGAATCTTCTTCTCTTGTTAACCTTGCTGATGGTAAGCGTTTTTCTGGCAAAGGAAAGAATAATTGGACTCCCATTGGATTCAAGAAGGATAGTAAATCTAGTGTTAATTCTTCAGTAGTTGACGACTCTGATGGTAAAACTGAGACTGGTGAAAGCCTTGGTAAATACCGTTATTTCTCAGGACGATTATCACCATCTTATGAATATTTTGAAGAGGATTTCTGGTACTCCTGAATCTGCAGCTCCTTCTTCCAGCTCAAAGAAGGCACACTCTATTAATCAGATTCATACAATTGATGCTGAAGGTACTTACACCTCTTGTACCATTAACTCTTGTTCTAGGAACTGTGATTGGATCCTTGATTCGGGAGCTACTGATCATGCATGCAACAATTTGCAATTATTTGAGTCTTACTATGATATTAAACCTTTGGATGTTAGATTACCAAATGGAAGTTCTGTTTTAGCTTATTTTGCTGGTTCAATTCGCGTCAACAAGGACTTGGTGTTGAAAGATGTATTATTTTTGCCTAATTTCAAGATTAATCTAGTATCCATTCCTCGGTTAACTCAGCATGATAATTACAGTGTTGCATTTTCTGGTAATCTCTGTGTGATTCAGGACCTTTCACTCAAGAAGATTGGTTCGGGTAAGCTTCTTGGTGGTCTATATCATTTGGAATATGGTGGAAATACATCTGATGCAGTTGTAAGCAACATTTCTGTAAGTAATAAGAATAGTTTTACCATTCCTACCTCTGCACTATGGCACTATAGGTTTGGTCATGTTTCTTCTTCAAAATTAGAAATGCTATGTAAAGATTTTCCTTCAATAGTTGCTAATAAAGGGTTGATTTGTGACATTTGCCACTTTGCTAAGCAAAGAAAAATGCCTTTTTCTTTAAGTAATAATAGAGCTTCAGCTTCTTTTGATTTGGTACACTTGGATGTTTGGGGACCATGTTCTTTGCCTTCAATTCATGCCTACAAATATTTTCTTAAAATAGTTGATGACTATTCTCGTTTTACCTGGATTGTGTTGTTGAAAAGTAACTCTGAAGTAAGGAATAAAATATTAGATTTCACTGCTCTAGTGGAAAATCAGTTTGCAAAGAAAATCAAAGTGTTAAGAAGTGATAATGGGACAGAATTTCACTTAGAAGATTTGTGCAGAAAGCAAGGTATTATACATCAATTTAGTTGTGTGGAAACTCTTGAGCAAAATGCTAGGGTAGAACGCAAACATCAACATATTTTGGGAGTAGCTCGAGCCCTTATGATGCAATCAGCCATCCCTAAATATCTTTGGACTTATGCAATTCTTCATGCTGTTTTTTTGATCAATAGAATGCCGTCTTTGGTTTTGGACAAGTGTTCCCCATTTCAGCTTCTCCATAACTCCTTACCTAACTTAAATGATCTTAAAACTTTTGGCTGCTTGTCTTATGCCTCAACTATTTTAGCCGGCAGGTCCAAATTTGATCATAGGGCTAAGAAGTGTTTTTTTCTGGGTTATCCACCACATATGAAAGGTGCAGTTCTCTACGATGTTCTTAGAAAACAAATATTTATTTCTAGACATGTAGTTTATCATGAAAATGTCTTTCCATATCATGGCACTTTGTCTGTTAACCAACCTCAGTGTTGGGATCCTTCTAGTGGTTCAATTATTGATTCATCTACATCACCTATCTCTCACCAGTCACCACCTGAAACAACATCCACACTGACCTCACCCGTATCTGAACCACCAGACTTGAGTCCTTTACCTTTACCACAAGACTTGAGTGATTCCCCACCTAACCCAGAACTGATTATTAATCCTGTGCCTATTAGACAATCACTTAGACCACATAAACCACCATGTCATCTTCAGGATTATCTCTGTAATTCCTCAACAACCACCTCGTGTACCTACCCTATTCACAAGCATTTGTCCCATGCCAACATTTCTACCAATCATAAGGATTATATTGAGTCACTAGATATGGTTCCAGAACCCCCAAGTTACTATATAGCTAGTCAACATCCTTGTTGGGTGGAAGCCATGAATAAAGAGCTACAAGCATTAGAGTCTAATCAAACTTGGATTATCATCGATAAACCAGTTGATATCACTCCCATTGGTTGTAAGTGGGTATACAAAGTGAAAAGGAAAGCAGATGGTTCCTTAGAAAGGTATAAAGCTCGCCCTGTTGCGAAAGGAAGATGTTTATATGACTCTAACCCCCGGGATGAAGTGTTACTCACCTAACAAAGTTTGTAAATTGACAAAGTCGATTTATGGACTTAAACAAGCAAGTAGGCAATGGTATGACCGTCTTTCTACACTGTTGTTGAGTCTCGGATTTAAGCAAGCTCATGCAGATCATTCCCTTTTCACAAAATTTACATCTTCTTCATATATGGCACTGCTCGTGTATGTAGACGATATTGTGCTTGTTGGTTCTCATCTTGATGAATTCAAGAAGATGAAAGGGATCTTGGATCAGAACTTTGGCATTAAAGATCTTGGAATTTTAAAGTTTTTTCTTGGACTTGAAGTGGCCCATTCCTCTTCTGGTATTTCTCTGTGTCAGACAATATTGTCTCAATCTGTTGACAGATTCTGGTGTTCTTGGAAGTAAGCCGGTCTCGACACCTATGGACCCAGGTTCACATCTACACAATGATGATGGTGCACTCTTTGAGGATGTGGCTTGTTATAGACGCTTGATTGGTAGACTGCTCTATTTGACTACCACTCGACCCGACATTACTTTCCCTGTACAACAACTTTCTCAGTTTTTATCCAAGCCAACTCTATGTCATTTTCGAGCTGCTCAGAGGGTATTACATTACTTAAAGGGAGCGCCCGGTCAAGGTCTTTTCTTCAGTAGAAAATCCTCATTGCAATTGCATGGTTACAGTGACTCGGATTGGGCTGGATGTCCGGATACGCGACGTTCCATCAGTGGCTATTGCTTCTTTCTGGGAGATTCATTAATCACTTGGTGTTCCAAGAAGCAAACTACCATTGCACGCTCTAGTTCAGAGGCTGAATACCGTGCCTTGGCCTCTGTGACATGTGAATTACCGTGGTTATGTTACTTACTGGATGATTTGAAGATTAATTGTAAAGAACTTCCAGTTTTATACTGTGACAACAAAAGTGTGTTACATATTGCCGCCAACCCTGTTTTTCACGAACGAACAAATCTTGAAATTGACTGCCATGTGGTAAGAGAGAAAGTGTCAGCTGGCCTGATGAAGTTACTGCCATTATCTTCTGTCAACCAAATTGCAGACTTGTTTACTAAGGCCCTTGCTCCTCAACCTTTCTCTCATCTTATTGACAAGCTCAGATTGATAAACATTTATCAATCCTAACCTTGTGGGAGGGTATTACAGGTTTAGAAGAATAATGAAGTTTGTTAGATAATAATCACCTAGTTATAATATTAGTTACAGGAATTTACCATTTAGTGATACAAAAGGATATATGTATATAAACTCTTTCTCTGTAACTACTTCATATTCATTGAATCAAAAGATCATGAGTTGATTCTTTTTCTCATTTTTCTCTCTATGATTTCTCTTAGTTCATAGATCATATCAGTTAAATGAGAGCTGCTACATTAGGATAGTTGCTCAATTAAATAATGAACATCGAGCTAAAAATAGTAACTCCAAAACATGTGAAATAAAGGGGATAGTCACTAAAATATAATGATTAGAGTCAATTACATTATCTGACTTATACATTCTTTCTTGTCACAGATGTGTTAATTGTAAAATAAAAAGGTCCTAAAATTATTGTATAAAGCTAATATCTACTTCAAGTATCTTTATCTTCAGACTGGAAATATCAGATAAATTTCCTTACAATGAAGCCACCTCTTTATTGTATATATGATTTGACATACATTACATGCTCTAACTGCCCAAAATTCTTCAGTGTCGTAGCAGTTCACTCAACCTTGAACAAACACATAGAGTTCACTCAACCTTCAGTGTTGGAGAAAGACTTGCTTTAAGATTATGTAAGTCACCAATGTCCTAAGGCATCCATGTCATAATGTTTACCTGATTGACATTCTACGATCTTGGTTCAGTATTTGTGTAACTACGCATTAACCAAATTCTTGTTGGCTAAGCTCTTGTTTTGGAAATGCAGGAAACTTAAAATTGATGGAATCAAAATCGTAAATACAAAAGGACAATTAAAATTTAATCCAAATTTTTTATGGTTAAAGTATGGATGATGTTCATAGCTTTCTTTCCATTCTCATCTAGCACATACAGTTCAGCACAAATGCCGATCAGGGCAGGATCACAGATACTTTGTTCTTCAGGAAACAGCCCTAGATCCACAAAACATTCCTTCTCCTTGATTGAGGACTCACCTTGAAATATATCTAAAGCTATTCCAGTTCGACTAAGTCTTTTACTAGACTTCAAAATTGACTCACTTTTCAATCATTCCTTCATAATTTGTTATACCGCAGAAGGATTCTTACAAAGAGATCTACAATTGATTTCAAGGGCCAGTGGTTAGCAAGCACTGAACAAACTCGGTAAGCAATCTGCTATAACATCACCTAATATTGTTTGATTTTGACATACATGGTCAGGCTCACATTTCTCATCACATCTAAAACATTTCGTTTTTCTGATTTATAGCGTATTCCAACCTCAACGACAACAAGCCTTTTATATCCCCCACTCTCCTTCTGGACATTCCCGTAGACCATAGTAGATTTAAACAAACCATAACCGTCTGCATACTTCTTGAGCTTCTCAATAAAAGCTGTTAGAGAAACTGTTTGTTTCAAACTTTTGATCAGTGCATCATTAAACTCCCACGGTAACTAATTCTCCTTCTCTTGTTTTTCCTTAAATTGTTTGGCCTCTCTTTCTCTGGCCCAAGCTTCATGAATGTGCTCCATAGACTCCAATCTTGACTCCAGGCCTGTGGTAACCATCAAATACTCACAGCTCCTAGAAGGGGCTCTGAAACCATTTGATAAAACTTGTCAGATTACAAACGTATTGTAGAGATTGGCGAATGAATTTTCATTGAAGAACCTTAATACCAATCATACTTGCCAAGAGTTGGAATGTTGTATAGAATAAATAGATACAAATTCCCTGGATTTTCAAATGCAAACTGTCAAACAATGAACCATATCAGTTTTCAGTTTCAGCAAGTATTCTTCCACTTTGATACTTCATCTTCATAAGAATCGACCATAAGTACAACTTTGTTTCAAATCAACAACATATTACTGAATGTGATCAAATCAAGGTCATGAAGCATGACAAATTTCATCAAGAAATGGAAAGGACCCAATACATCTGTCAAATTAGTTAGTAGTTCCAGAATATCTGGTTCCTCCTATAATGTTTCTTAAGATATTTCTGTATCAAAATCCTATAACTCCATTTCTGTTGTTGTGTCTTGTATTCCAAAAATGCCTCCGAACTCAAATGAAAGTCACCTTTACCTAAAACCTCAAACACAAACGGATCTGTAAGCAATCTCGGACAATCATCCACGTCCATTTTATTCAAAACAAACTCCAAATTCCTTCCAAGCTTTCTATCCAAGTAAGCCTCCACAACACAACCATAAGTAACCAAATCAGGAACAACCTTTTCACTCATCATATGTTCAATACTAAGGTGAAGATCCCAAAACAGTGCCATCCTCGAAAATGCCATAGCCCTAATATTAAATGTCGTAACATCCGGGCGAAACCCTGATTCAACCATCCTAACAAACTCTTTCTGCAAGCTCTTCATCTTAAAATTAGCAGCATAAGAAAGCAACAAAAGATTCCATAAAACATTCCCTACATTTCTCCTACCTAAACCAACATCTCTAACAAACTCACCCAATTCATAGAATTTTCTCTTCTTTATATAACCATAAGCCATAGCCCTAATCACATTTTCCTCAATAAAAAACCTAGATCTCTTAAACCTTCCATAAGCATTCTCCATTTCATTCAAATTACCAAACACACTATAATACAAAAGAATTTCATTACCTAATTTTGAATCAATTCGAAAACCCTTTGAAACCATTTCACTGATTGTTTCTTCCATCAATTTTAAATTTCCTGCATTTCCAAAACAAGAGATTGCCAATGAGTAAAACTGAGGCAAAAGGGTCAGATTTTTTGAATTTAGTGAATGAAGAATGTTGATGATATGATCAAATTTGCTATGTTTTGCGTATGATTTGAATAATTTAGAAATGAAATGAAGAGAAGGGTGAAAGGAACTGTTTAGGAGTTGTTCCCATGTGGTTTGTGATTTATGAAAGTAACCATTTTGTGTGTAGTGTAACATCAATGAAGGTAAAGAAGGAGAAGAAGAAGAGTGTTTTTGTTTATGATTGTGAATGAGTAATGAATTGGGTTGCTGAAAAATTGGTTTTTTGGTAGTGATGAGGTTACGAGAATGATGGGGTTTTTGTGGTGAAGATGAAGATGAGGAGTGAGAGTGTTTGAGAAGAAGAATATTATGAGAAGAGAGGGAAATGGTTTCCATTGAGAATGAATGATTGGAGAAGGTAGCAAGATTATGGGATTAGATTAGATAAGGGTACCGACTATGGATTGGATATACCCACCTAATGATAGAGCTGTTAAAATGGGCCGGGTCGGCCCGCAAAAGCCCGAAAAAATGTAGGGTTTGGACACAAAAATTTGGGCCCGTTTAAAACCGGACTTTTTTAACCCGAGCCCATCGCGGGCTAGCCCGACCGGGCCGCAGGTAGCCCGTTTAATTTATAATTATTTTTTGACATTATAATTTTCTATAGTCCACCATGAAGATGTAGTCACGATTCAATTGAGTACATTTAAAGTATAGTGACATTAACTAAAGAATGCTATGTAGGAACAAAAATAGTTATAACGAGACACATTTATCTAACAATTAACATGATTATAGTCTTATTATGCAGTCTGCAACCATGCTAATATCATTTTATTAACTATTACATATATTTGGACGTACATGTGCCCTACTTAGATTCATTTTGCACTGATCCTGCAACACAAGTAGTAAACATATATTTTAGCTTCAAATGTTATGAATACAAATTTGGGCGACTATTCTAAGAAGTGAGATACTTTATTAAAAAAAACAGTGGTAAATTGCTAACTGAGTTGTCGGTAGACCTTTTTTACTACAATGTTTTATTTTTAAATTAAAAGCGTTAAGTAACCAGGCCGGCCCGAAGCTCGCAAAGGGTCGGGCTTGGACAAATATTTTTGAGCCCGTTTATCTTTCGGGCCTTTTTGCCCCGGTCCGCAAAAACCCGAGTCCGTCATGGCCGGCCCGCCGCGGGCCGGGTAGCTTGTTTTGACAGCTCTACCTAATAAGTGGCCGTTTGAGAGGGAAGAATCCACGGTTATTTGGAATTTTTTACATGGTCTTGCTATGAAACATCCTAAGAATATTGTTTAAGAAATTTATAAAAGAAAATTTTGTTTTGAAAAAATAAATAGTTAAATTCATAACTACCCAAATTTTAATACAAAAGTTACTATTTTTAAATGCTTAAATAACATCTTGAGAATATTTGTTGGCATTTTCCTGAATTTTAATGAGAAGTCAGTCTTAGCATCTTCATACATGAAGCATGTTAATAACGAAAAATAAGGGTAACAATATATTTTGTTCTATTATTTCAATTTTTTGTTATTTTGTTCTATAAATGAGTGAGATGATGTTGTCATTTCTACAAAACTCCACATTTTTGTAAATTTTATGTTTTTTTTCTTCATAATGTGTCTTTTAAATAGTTTTTTCATTAGCTTTAGTTAGTAATTGACAACTCCTCACACAATATGTATTTTAGGATTTGTTTGTCACAGATTAAAATAAAAGTAATTTTGACATTAAATAATTTAGAGATTATTTTTTAGTGAATTTACAAAAATTCAAAATCTATTTTGCGTTTGTCTACAGTAACAAAAATCACTTTTTTTTTTAAAAAATAATTTATTTGTTTGAACACAACTATATAAAAGAGATTTTTTTGTTACTAAACCAGTTCAATCTTTTGATCTTTAGTTTCTCTCTCCTCTAAGAAAAATTTATTTTTTGAGATCCTACTCTTAATAGCTTCTCATTTGAAGCTGCTTTTATATTCATATTTTTTTAAAAAAACCTATAACAAACGGATGCAATAATCTTAAAAGTGATTATTTAAAAAAAAAAGATTTTTTTCTTAAAAAATCTATAGCAAACGGGCTTAGTGTTTCGTAGTCTTTCATAATTGTAGGATTTATTTAGAGGATTAGAGCAAGTTACTGATAGTTTGGGAAAAAGTTTAATGCTTTAGTAGGGTTAGTCCTCCGTAGCCCCTTTATAGAGGGTGGGTAGAGTTTTCTCACTTTGAAACTAGATTGGAGTCTATTAATAAAATTCTTATTTATCGAAAAAAATAATAATGTTATCCAATCAAGTCACCTAGTCATAGGATATAGGAAAGTGTGGCGGATAGTTTAATAGCTGATAACATTTTTGATAATATGAGTTTCAGCTAAGACATTAGAGTTCTATATTAGATAAACAGGATCTTGAACCAAGAAATTGGTCTTGATTTATTTTGTTGAACTGCCGTGAAATCAATCTTATTCAAGTCTTATTTAATTTTCAATTGCAACTGAACTCTTGATATCCCCATAATTTACTCTTTTTAACTAAGCATAGTTTAATTGTTGAGTAGAAACAACAATATTTATCGAGACGATTTACTATTTTATTATTTGTGCGATTTGGTGTCAATTTTATTTTTTTTTAATGGCAAAATGCGATTTGGTATCACTAACTTTTTTTTATTGAAACTATATTAGCGTACTATTAAATTTTCTAGCACAATCAAAATAAATATGAAACGTATTAATCCTATCCAAGAAAAGAAAGGAAAAAAAAAAGTAAAGAAGCCCATGTTAAAAAAATCGGTTATATATGTTTGGTGATGATGTGCTCAGTTTTACTATGAGTGTCTTTTGGACATATGCATATATTATTGCTTTACATGTAAGAGAAAAAAACGGTCATGAAATTATGCATAAAGTTAATGTAATTACCATGTCCTTGGATGGAAACTCTGGATTGAAAACATACCACATGAAGGAACTGCTAGACTCCCCGATTTTATAGTGGAAGAGGCTTTTACTTGAAGCAATATCCTCATCTTCAACTCAAACTTATATTTAAAACTTCACACTTGTGTGAGTTTATGATATTTCCCATTTTATCTACAGGTAAAACAAAAGAAGGAATCATTCAACTTATTTAATATAATTGCTTTATTTTTTTGTCTACACTTATTTAATCTAAATGAGTTGTCAAACTCGAATAAATTCTAATATTTTCTTTATAATAACAATTGTTTTGCTTGGTGCATTATTTGTCAACACTTGGTCACCACGCATAACTATGACTACATACACCTTGCTTCACAAGGTTCACTTCATCCCCTGCAGGCACCAACCTCATAGTTATCAATATATAATCACAAATCCATTCATCTATTTCTCATCAATCTCTTTAGCCCACAACCCAATTCAACAAAAATGAAGAGAGAGGGTAAGCAACATGGTATGGTGAGGACATATCGAATCCTTCCTAACCCGACGCCCGGTACTCGAATCATCACCCGGTTCGATTCCCCTCCAACTGCTGGACTCTTCACAAAAGTCCCCTCCAAGCCCACCAATCATTCCAAATTCACCGGCAAATGCGGCACGCCACAGTGCCCTGGCTGTCGCCTCCATCCGGTCTCCAAGTCAAAGAAAAAATCCAAAGGTAATCACAAGCATTTTAGGGTCATGGATCAACCTGATTCGAATCTTATTGGGTTGTCCGCGACCACGACTTTAAACAATCTTTCTGATTTCTACATGGATGATGAAGATGATGATGTGGAAGATGTAAGTGTTGACAATGATTATTATGTCAATCATTCATGCACCATGGATGAAGCAGTTGGGTTTCCGTTGATTATAGAACAAGTTAAAGAAGAAAAATATGAAGATGATTGGTGTTTGATAGAATGTTATTCTTGATTTGATGATATTGTTTGTTGCTGCTTGCAACTGTTTCAAAGAGTGAAGGTTACCATTTTTCGTTTGGGTTTGAAATTTATCATTGCCTATAAAAGAAGAAAGCTTGCCAATATTATGGATAAGAAATTGGAATTTATTCATAATAATTGTTATTGTGGAAATAACATTATGCTTGCAAATAAACTACCCAAATATGCACGGGTTCGCCCACTTTTTAGACACAACATACAACTTCAATGACAAAAAAATGAATTTAAAATCGATGTCACACTTTAACAACCACAAAGTGTCACTTAATTATTTTCTTAATCATCGGTGTTTTTCCTTTAATTTGCTTATATTATTATCACATAATTCATAAATGTTACATTCTTCTTCGACCTCTTTTTATTGAGGGTATGACACACGCCTAGGTTTTCTTTTTTATTAGGAAAATAATATTTTGATTAATTTGTTGACATGAAAAGCTACAATAAACCAATGAAGGTTGATTTAATTGTTAAAGAATTAATTCATACCCCGACAATGTGTTTAACTTTCGTTGTTGGCTTGATAACCTCTTAAACGTCAACATTTTACGAGTCTTAAAATCTGCTTACAAAATCCAATTCATCCAAACTTTTTCTTAATAAAAAAAGCTACACTCAAACTCTGAATCCCCCCTTAACAATTGTGATCTCAGGCCTTTCTTTTGAAATTTGAAAAAGGGTTATGATTGGAAAAAAGAAAGAAAAGATCAAACACCAAATTTAGCTGCACAGACCGCACGAGAATAAAGGACTTGTGTGACTTGTGGTCCTCCACATTAATTGAACAAATATCTGTTTCATTCTGTTTGCGAGGGCATGCACTAAATTATTTGGCTCTTTATAGCTACCCACTTGTGCATGCATGTAGGGTCGAATTCACATAATATGCTTATTAGCATCAACATAGATATGTACTATTTCTTATTCACATATGCTTATTTTAATTATTGTGCTTAAATTCTTACATGGGAACGACAAACCTTAGTGTCTTTATGTTACGAATCGGTTGTTGTCTGCCAGCTTAAACTAGCTAAGCTAAGATATCCTATACGACATGGGATTTTTCCAGCAATTTACAACTAATGATGACGAGAATAGATGTTAATGTTTATGTAATAGTTAAGCACGCGAACAATAACACCTTAAATTCACAACATAAAACCTTTCACACTCATCTATAAGTTAGCTTGGTTGATAGCTCTATGGACATTGATATACAGTCCTTGGAGGTTTGACTTCAAATTTCTCAGATCTTCATATTTATAATGTATGAGTTTAATCATTAAACTACTTAATAAAAAAAACTTTCACACTCAATACGATGATGAAGATAACAATCATGATAATAAGGTTGGACGAACGACCGGTTAAAATTGAATTCACAAATGTTTTGAGTGGTCACAAACATTCGAGCATAGTATTTAGACACATATACTAACTTAAAAAAGCGACAAAAAGTTTTTTTTTTTTGGCAGTAAAAGATATATTTTTTTGATAATGTGTATATTTTTTTAAAGCACAAATGATATGTTTAACGCTTAAATGATGTGGCTTTTCCTGATCCTCAAGAATTTTTCTCAGGTGCTCTATTCTATTTGATGTCATTTTCTCTTAATATTGTCCTTTTGAGAATTTAAACTCATTACCCTAGAATTATAAGATTAAACTCTTAATATTAAAGTTGGAGTTAAGTCTTACTACTCCTACAAAATTACATCCCTCATTTATAAATTAATTTCCAAGTGTAGACAAGATCTCGTACAAGAGGTTCGTTGGTGCTATGATAGCTTACGATGGTGGTAATGCTCCAGTGTGTGTACAATGGCATTACAAGAACAAGAGATAATATAGCGAAGACTCTCTAGAAGAGTTGATAAAAGTGGTTAATAATGAATCTCCCTTGAAATGGCGCGCAATTATCCTTATACGCGGGTGTTCGACCATATATGTATCCGCAAAACCCGAAGGAACATTGGAGATTGTATCAAAGACTCCCGAAAGAACATTGGAGTTAGTTGGAGATCCTACCAACAACTCTGATTGTCGGAGTGTCAGAGCTGCAATGTCTATTCGGTTCATGGGTCCGTTGGCCTCCATTATATTTGACCGAAGTCCGATTTGAAACAATTACTAATATTTTTTTTATGGGTTTGTTATTATATGTTGAAATTGGGGCATAACTCATCCTTACGCAACCGACTTGTAATAATATTCAACAAAAAAAACAACCGACTTATAATAAGAGGAGTGTTTCTTTATAAATTCTTATCAAGTGGTTGTATCTATTCAACGTGGAATTTGTGTTTTTTCTAATACTATATTATTGTCATGTATCAATCGGGCCTACGGGCAAAAACATACTTTTATTTTTTTTAACTTTTTTACATATAAGGGAGATAATAAATTTTTTAAAATGATTATTGTTTAATGTTCAGTATAATCACGAGTTCTCCTTTTGAAAAGTCAAATGCATTGTGTTTACTGTTTACCCGAATAAAGACGTAACACAAGGGAAGGAAGCTAAAAGGATGCTTAGTCAATAGTCATCGCTAAGAGGAAAATTCATGCAAATCAAATGTAACAGAAATCTTATAAATTCCAACTGACTATTTTGCCCCAGTTCCTAGTCCTCCATTAATTTCTCCCTCATAATTAATTTAAGAAAAGTTCTTATTAGTCATAAACTTATAACGATTTTTATGGATCTATATTTTCATACACCATTCATCACACCCTTCCCAAACCTACCTCAATGTTGAAACATCACTTTCACCCGACACTACTCGATTTCTTCTTTATGTCTTCCCAACAAGACAACCACAAACCTTAAAGGTGAAATTAAAAAGTAGTGTTCTAAGACATACACACACAAATTCCATCAATTTCTTCAATTTGAACACATTCATTCATGGGTTGTCCGGTCTCAAAAAACCTTACCATAGTTGTTAAAAATTCCGAGGACCACTATTCTAATTCTTCACCTTCACCTTCACAAGTTCCGAAAGCTATGTCTCTCCCAATGCCTCTTGTGCATCATCCTCCAACAAGAAAAGGTGATACTCATCACCTTGTTTCCCTCACCTCCACCACCTATGGTTCCCTTCTCATGATTAACCAAAACGATGGTGACCCGCAAAAAGTGAACCAAACACAGTCAGAACAATCATTGTCCCCTGACTCAATCATCAACGCTTGGGAACTCATGGATGGCCTTGATGATGATGATGATGAACCAAATTTTGACACACCAATGGATTATTCAAAGAAGCCAAGTTCATGGAGGCAAAAAGAATTTGATGGGTCTTCACTGCTTGATTCTTTCTCAGTAACTGAAACGGAGAAGAACATTTCTTCTTCTTCTTCTTCTTCCCCATCATCATTGAACAAGAAGCCACTTTGGCAACATTTATCTGAGGAAGCTTTGCTTGCTAAATTGGACTCAAATGTTGTTTCGAGTTACAGGAGAGCATTGTTATCAAGAAAACATGGAAGCAGCAAACATTTATCAAGGTCAATGGAATCTAGTAGCGGTACTAGTAGTAGTAGTAGTAATAATAGCCCTTTGAGTTGTAGTTGTTCTTTAATTTCTAACAATTTGTGCTGTTTACCTGGTGCTGAAGACAGAATAGTGTTGTATTTTACAAGTTTAAGGGGTATCCGCAAGACCTATGAAGATTGTTGTTCGGTTAGGATGATATTGAAGGGATTCAGAGTTGGAGTAGATGAAAGGGACATTTCAATGGACTCATCTTATAGGAAGGAATTGCAGAATGCACTTGGAGACAAAGTGGTGACTTTGCCACATGTTTTCATCAGAGGAAAACATGTGGGAAATGCTGAGGAAATCAGGTTGCTACATGAGTCTGGTGAATTGGAAAATCTGTTGAAAGGTTTTCCTATTAAGGATTCTGGGTTTGTGTGTGAGAGATGTGGAGATGCAAGGTTTGTTCCTTGCTCAAAATGCAATGGTAGTAGGAGAGTGTTTGAAGAGGAAAAAGGGAAATTGAGAAGATACAATGATTCATCGTCTGAAAAAAGATGCATTGATTGTAATGAAAATGGCTTGATAAGATGCCCAACTTGCTGCTCATGAGTCATGACTATTGACTATATTTTTGTTTCCTAATGGCAATTATAATGTCTTTATTTTATATACTGCTGTTTATTTATGTTAAACTTTAGTTTTTTTTTAGTTCATTAACTCTGAATCCCAGTTTGTTTATATGCATGTGCTTGGAGAATGTAACATCCAAGTTTTCGGTATTTTTTTTCCAACTTTTTTTTTGAGTTAACAGTGCTAATCATTAAATGTTTGAATGCTCAAAAATCATGTTTGATAGTTATAGTGAGTTGGATGTTTTTATAAAGAGTGATGCCATATCTCGCGACGGAGATTATAGCGAAAATTTCACGAAGAGAGTTTTTATTTTTTTAATACTCTTCTAAAAAAACTCAACTACTTTCCTGTGCAAAACGCTTCTTGTGAACCAAAAAAAACTTTTCTTTGTGATTAAACCTCACAGATTTATTATGCTCCAACCTCCACTGATTCAACACTCACTCTGTTTCTGGTCTCAATTTTGCTTTCTTAGAGTTTTCGAGACATGTTATAAAAGGATTTTGAATCAGATCGTGGAGCTTTGGAATTTGGATTTTTCGACGACGGAGAATGATGTCGGTGCCGGTAGTAATCTAAACTGGTGGAGACGGAGGACAGGAGGAGGATAAAAGTTTTCCCAAACAGAATAAGTTTCAGAACTATTGAATGTGCTTTTTGTGCTGTTGGTACGAACCCATTTGAAATCTCGCCATGGAACAAACGCTCGATTTAGAGATAACATGTAAGGAAGCTTTGATAGCTAGTTTCCGGTAACAATTTTCTGAAATGTTACACAATTTGAAGGTGCTACTGTGGAGTTGGGCGAAACACGATGACAACGTCAATTCAGTGAAGTTGGGTAAAACGAAGAATTATGGATTGTGTGTTTTTGATTTGGGAAAGATTGATTATTTCCTCCATAGATGACAACATGCAGAGTTGTCTTTGTTCATGGCTGTTGTTCTTTGAGGTGGAAGATGAAAGCAAATGTGAGAGAAGAGAGAAATTGAATTAAAAGCGGGGCCCACGAGAGGATGTCATCTACACGTCATTCTCGAAACTCTCGGGATGGTTTTTGTCGGGAGACATAGCATTTTCCTTTTATAAATAGTAATCAATTTTTGAGGTTCAAAAATTGATTATTTTGGTCGGTTAATTTCAAAAGATAGAACAATTTAACTTTTTGTGCAAGATGAATCCGAATTCATATTTTAAAATCATATTGACACAAATTTAGCAAGTGAGTTAAATTATATTGAAGTAATATAATTTATAATTTCTTCTTCACATGGAAATTTTTAATTTTTACATGGCAATGCCATTAATATTAAGGATTGCAAAAGGCAATCGGTTTGGTTTGATTTTGCATAACTAATAAAACTTATAAAAAGGTTTGTAAAAATAACTGGAGAAATGGATCAGTTATTTTGAATCTTCTCATTGTCATTGTTTAGTATACTGCACCTATATCATTCGAACATGGGCACGACCACGAATACACACAAAATCTACAAGTTGTCCTTCAAGATAGTGTTTGAACTTCTTCAACCAAGATACTCAAGTACTGATCAGATCAACTGGGATCACATGCATCTCATCTTGTTTCTTGGTATCAAGTTGAAGGTCAATCTACCTTATCAGATATTTTATCATCTGACGGGTGTAACACCCTAAACCCCACAAAACATATTTCAACAAAAATTCAACAAATAACAATAAAGCACCTAAGGGTGTCACACATCTTATCAAAAACACAACCAAAGTGCTTGATCTGTCCGATGAGAAAGGTTGAGTGGCAACGGCTATAGAGAGCTCTAGTGTGACAGTAACGACTTTCGGCACGACGACAATGAGTCTTCGCGGTGGAACAAAGGTGTCTGCAGGCTCGTTAGCACTCCAACGCTCAAGTCAGTAATGGAACTGAGACAGAGTGTGTTGTGAAAAGTGACGTGTGATGAGTTAATAAATTAGTATTTTTAATATGTTATTTGAGTTTATTATATTTAGATTTGATTTAGTTTTATTTAAATATTATTTCCTTTTTGAGCTATTTTACTTCAATTGCAAATAATTATATTTCAGGAACAAA
>Ga0315913_1004257_pt1 | contig 17308 bp, 7 predicted proteins | sample MpolsnodulesMG_FD_207736 | JGI IMG/M metagenome (GOLD analysis project Ga0315913, IMG submission 207736) | Medicago polymorpha root nodule microbial communities from Los Angeles, California, United States - small nodules | ecosystem: Host-associated > Plants > Roots > Nodule | place: USA... | reverse complement strand
ACTATAATTAGGCATTATTCGAGAGCCTATCAAATATAAGACATAGGCTCTAAACATATGTAGAGTCGTGGGGGGACCTGTCATACCAACACCGTTGATATAATTTTGAAGCCATGATAATCTTATACTCTTCCCGTCATGTCGATTGTTCAATGGCTTACTTCCTAAAATAGGTTCAACAATCTCCCACCCAACTTCTATTTTACCGGTAACCGGTTCACCGTTTATCTTTAAACCAAGGAGCATATGAACGTCTTCCAACGTTATTGTACACTCGCCCGATGGAAAAAGAAATGTGTGTGTCTCCGGCCTCCATCTTTCACATAACGCGACTATTAAACGATTATCAACGTTATATTTGTTTAAATTAGTAAAGTCCCATAATCTGGCTGACCTTAAGCTATCTTCAATGGTGAGGGGCACCGGGGAAATCTTACGATGACATCGAACTCGAAGGTAATGTTGCTCTTCGTTCTACAAAATATTAATATTGTCAATATTTGAGTCTTACTAATTATACATAATAATATATACATAGATAATTATACGTACACAAACTTTATCCCAGTTGTGTTCAAAAACGAGAGTGTTTACACCATCTACATCACAACATTCAAAGTAGTCCACGACAAGAGTTATTGGCTCTCATACGACGGTCTCGTGCTTTGCCATAATCCAAACATGTGAAGACTAAAGAAAGGTCGACCCAATAGTACCCGCATAAGGACTGAAATGGACGAGGAGGTGGTAGAGAGGACTCTGACACCGAGACTGTGTGGGTTGTGTCGGCATACCAGTCATATTAGGAGAAATTGTCCGAGTATAAATAACCGGTAGTTAATAACGTTATGTATTATGTGTTCAAATAAATTAATATTTATCATCATTATCATTAATATGTTTTTATTTATTCTTATTTGTGTTTTTAATATACATATGTTGTCCCAAAAAACATAAAACGAAAAAAAAAAAAATCAAATATCCAATCCCGCCATTATAAACGGCGGGAATGAAAAAAAAATAAAAAAAAAGCAAGTCAAACCTGCAGAATTTGTCATGCGCAGATATGTGTCAGAGAGGGAGCTCATTCCTGCTGTTTCAAATGGCAGGAATGAGGAAAACGACAAAAAAAAAACCAACAAAAATAGAAAGTTGGTCATTTTGGGAAATAAATCTGATAGAGGGTCAAATTTAAAAAATTTTCTAGCTACAGGGTCAGAAAAAAAAAATTCTAAATATTCATACTATAAATTCAAAGTCTTACTATCAAATTAGTTTCAACTAACAAATTCTTTCAAAAAAAAAACTAACAAATGTGATCACATGCGGTTATACATGAATCTGAATATCATTCAATTCAATAAAACAAATACAGAGTTGATTAGCCTAGCTGGTGGGGTAATAAATTAATTAATGTACGGTTTCTGCATATATCACTTTCCCAACTTGCAATATGAATTAAAAATGTCACTACCAACTTAAAGAACGCTTGAAATAAAGCCAAATTCAACTTGCAAAGGCCTAGTGGATCATTTTTTACAAGGTCCTCGATGTACGGTCGTGTGCCAAATTAAAATCAGCGTAAACTTTTCACTATGCTTATTATAATTATTAATTAATTAATTAAAATCAATATTAAAGACCATGCACCATGCAGGGACGGACGCGTAAATTTTTAGTAGTGTAGGCCAACTGAGAGGTAGCAAGGAAGCTACCTGTTCCAAAATATATTCAATAAAAAAGCAAGTAAGAAAAAAAGAGGGGACTAGGCTAACACTTCATAGAAACAAACATAAGACTTACATATACTCAATTTGGTCACATTTACAAGTAAAAAACAACTTCTTAGGTTTATTGAATAATTAATATAACTGATCACATTTATATTTCCGATACATTGATTATTTAATAAATTTTAAAAATTATTCTTTGTTTATAAATGTGATCGGAAGAAGCACATCATAATTTTTCTCTATGTTTCTCATATTTTGAAAAGCTTGAATTATTTTCTCATTTTAAATGTCAATTAAAATATCTCTCGTTTTCTCATTACTAATTTTTTTCTCATTTTCTAATTTTTCTATGCCCGTTTCTGTTGTTGTCGCCTCTTCTCACTCTCATAGTATAAAATTAGAGTAACTCTCATGTTTGTTTCAATTTGGAGATTTGGTAAAAAGGTATCCTAGTAATTGGTTTATTTAGTTTAGAACTTGGCGTGAGCCATTATTACCTTATCAAAGTTGTTCAGTACACTACTATCTGATCATTAGGAAGTGTATGTGTAGTATTTTTTTTAAAAAAAAACTAGTGAGGGCCCAGGCCCACAGGACGTTGCACCTGGGTTTGTCCCTGACACCATGCAACTCAATTGGTAACAAATTGATTTATCGTAAAAGTTCAACTTCAATTGTTGATGTGACTACTTTTTACATGGATGATTTCTAACAACCTTGATAAATACATTTGGGGTTTTAAAGTCTGCTCTGATCTTGATGAATAAACTTAAACTTTATATTAAAAAAATACTGCAGTTATTTTATATTTGAGGAAGACCATCGTACATTTTATTAACATTATTGTTACTTATAACATAAATGAAGTTACTAGTCTTAGACGCCAACTTTGGCTCTGCAGTAGTATTTAATCTACAAAATTTCAGGGTCCTTTCTTTAGTATTGTTTACAAAATAGAAAGATTAATGTTTGAAGATTCACCATGATGAGACAGTGTATTTTGTGTTCTTCACTTGGTATTGTTCTTTGTGTCTTCATCTGTTTGCTTAACTTTGCAAAAGCTCAAACTGCAAACGCTACTACAGATCCTTCTGAAGGTCAGTGATTTCCTTAATTCTTAATTCTGTTTATATGATACCCATAATTTTTCATAACAACACTTGATCTTTAATTTATCAACTTTTTTGGTTACGCATATTTTAACTTTGTGGAAGTGGGAAAGTCTCTAAACTTTCTTCGTATCAGTTTTGTATGGATTTTTTTTTTTTTTTGGTTACAAGTTTGTAGGGAATTATTTAGTGAAGCTGTTGATTAATGTAGATTTTCAAAAAAACTGTTATCAGCATATATAATTACGACCTTTTAAAAAAAAAAAAAGCATATATAATTACGAGTACTTGTTATTAAAAAAATTTAGATCATTCTTAAATCAATCTAGTATGTATTTTTTTATTTTATTTATAGAATCAATAGTATATATCTATAAAGTAAAATTTTTATACCACATGTTGCTTTTACGTTTATTCTCGATATTTTTTTTATTTTCTAAAATTAATATTTTATTTGGCATAATTATCTCAACAAACTTCATATATTTCTTAGATCATATCAACTAAATATTTTAAGTCTTTAATTTATTTTTAGGCTTAATTACACTTTTGGCCCCCTAAGTATTACGAAGTTGTGATTTTAGCCTCCTAACAAAAATAATAACAATTCAGCCCCTAAGTTTAACCCTTTTTGCAGTTTTGGCCTCCCAAGTCAATTTTGACTGGGTCAATGCATATGTGGCACCTATCGGAGTGCCACGTGTGTAATTTTTAATTTAAAAAAATAAAAAAAGTCAAGTATGTATTTATTAAATTAAAAAAATAAAAATGGAATTAAGCCTTATTTTTTCTTTTCTTCCTCTCTCATGAATGAAAAACGTGTTTTTCACCATCGCCATCAATACCAAACTTTCAACCATCATTCCTCCATCATCTCATATCATTTTGCCACACTGTCATAACCATTGAATCTCTCTCTTCTTCCTCTACACAATCACTATTTTTATTTTTAAGATCTAAGATGTTGAAAATTTGTAGCCACCACCTTCTCTCTTCTTTTCTGGCCATCACGAGCCGTGATTTAAAAAATTAAACCCATCATACTCATCCTCACGAGGTCCGCATCAAAAGCCCTATATTTATTTCACGATCGGAGTAATTTAGTCGGCGACCCACCGCACCGGAAACTGCTACTGTCGTGCCGGAAAACTCACCGCATCCATTTTATCCGTTTTTTATTTTCTCCACGCCTTTTTTTGCTTTGGATCGGAAAAGAAAAAGGAATCATAGATCTAAAATTTGGCTTTTTGTGTCCTCTAATTTCTCTTCTCGCTCCACGTTGTACAACCTAGAAAAAAAGAAGAAATGTGTGTTGTTGTTATGGAGACAGAAGAAAAAGAATTGGTGTTGTTGTTGTTGTTCTGATTTTTTGACGTGGAGGAATCATCCACTCCATGTCGGTTAACGTGGTGGCGTTTAGTGAGAATGACAACCAAAGACACTGATCTCGCAACATCACTGTACAGATAATTGCAAAGGCGATGTCTTTCCAGTAGCTTTGTTTCTCATGTCTCCTCTTTCCTGATAAAACAAAATCCTAGTTACATCATCTCATGTTGCTTTTCAACAACAACATAGTTGAAGACACTCCTAGAATATTGAAGAAGATGAATAGTGCATATTTTTCTCACTCATCTATCTACTTGCTTTTTTTTTTTTTGGCTTTTTTCATACATGGAATTTAATTTTTTTGGGTGGATTGAAGGAGGGGAAGAAGAATGGGTTGGAGATGAAGCTCTTCTTTCTTGTTTTTTCCAACGCCATTGTTCTTTCATTTCCATTATTTTTTCCTTTTTTTTTTCATTTTATTTAAATAAATGATGAGATGACTTTTTTTTATTTTTTTAATTAAAAATTACACACGTGGCACTCCAATAGGTGCCACGTATGCATTGACCCAATCAAAATTGGCTTGGGGGCCAAAACTATAAAAGGGGCTAAACTTAGGGGGCTGGATTTTATTATTTTTGTTATGGGCCAAAATCGCAACTTCGTAATACTTAGGGGGTCAAAAGTGCAATTAAGCCTTATTTTTAATATTTATGTAACAAAAATATCTTAACAAACTCATTATATTTAAAAAAAATTAATCATTGTCAATAATCTAGGAAAATCATTTGACACTTTAACATATTTTTACTCTTTTGTATCTTTAAAAAAAAAATCATATTACGAGGAGAGAAAATAACTGTCAAATTACTGAAGTGTTTTTGTAACAAATTTTTTTTATATATAATTTTATTAAACAAAGTGAAAATTTTAAAAAAATAATTTTAGAACGATAAACAAACCCAATATAGATTCTGATTTTTTATTATAAAATGTAAAAAAAAATGTAAATTATTTAATGTCAAAATCATTTTTATTCTAATCCCTAAAAAATATGGGGCAGTTGCTTATAATTTTTACAAAAAAATTACTTTAAAGAGCATTGTATATATAGTGTTTTTTAAAAAGCAGGATCTAAAAAAAAAATCTAAAAACTGTTTCAAATGAAAAGATATTAAGAGTAGCTTTTTATAAAATATATACTTTTAGGGGGGGATAAGTATCAAAAGGTGAAGGTAATTTTCTTTCAAAAAAGAAAAGATGAAGGTAATTTAGTTACAAAAACTCCATTTTATATAGTTTCTTTAACAAGCAAAAATGGTATATATTAACACTGACAAGCAATCTCTTCAGCACAAGGTGTACTAAAGAGACCACAAAGAACTTACAAATCCATTTTATATATTTGTATCCAAACAAATTAAATTATTTTTCAAAGAAGTTATTGTTATTATGATAAAATAAAGTATTTTAAAAATAATCTCTAAACTATTGAATGTCAAAATCATTTTTTAATCTATAAAAAACGAGCCTTATATTTACTTTAAGTCATGTTCATGTTCTTTTATCTCACACCGGGTAGAACTACCTTCCTATGAGTTTTTCTTTGTTAGGTAATACAATAAAAATTATAATTGTTTATGCACATGTTCACTCCCATATTAATAACATTTATGTTTTATATTTACAAAACTCATTCTCCTATCTAGCATAAACATCTTGACAAATAATCCATATCTAATTTGACTTTATCGTCCAAATATTTTATTCGTTTGTTTTTATTACTTTCTAATTTTTTATTAACGTAATTTATTTTGTTAAATTCCTATTTTTTCATGGAACAACTTCATAAATTTTATCTATATATATCTAACCACTTATGATTTTTTTCCATGAAAACTAACAACTTATATTATTTTCACACCTTTTTACATGTTTTAATATATTTTCTTATTTCTTCCACAAACAAATTATTATTCTTGTATATTGCCTTCTTTTTCCGACAACACTCATCAACCATTTTATTTATTACGGTTTTTTCCTACTTTATAATATTTATCTTAGACTATTTCCCTCTTAGTATAACTTTTCATATGTTTATGTTATTTTGTTAATCTCAGTATTCTTTATTTTTTGTATGGGTATTTCTTTTTTCTACTGAGAATAAAGAGTGAAAGATACTCATTTATTTTTTTTAGTATGTTTTGATTTTATTTTATGATTTTTTGTGGCATATAAGAAAAAAAAGGAGAAATGATGTTAAACATTGTCATTTATCAAGCAACAAAAGAAAAAGCTAACTTTATTGATGTCTCTTTCATTTGTTCTTCTTAGATGTTTATTTCCTTATATAATAACAAAAATTTGTTGCAGTTTTTTTTGGGTTACATAAAATAATATTTTGAATATCAAATAAACATTTATAATTTTTGAATAAATTATTGTAAGGTGTGTATTATGCATTGAACGCCGTCAATACTTTTTTTCTCTTGTTATACTTCGAGATTATTTCTTTTTAATGGAAGTATTACTTTATAATTATTTTATTATTATAAGAATAATTATTTTATTGTTGTTTTTTCACAAGAATTATTTTATTGTTTTTTTTAAGGAATTGTTTTATTGTTGTTGTTATTGATGTTGTTGATATTATATTATTATCGGGGATGATAATGGATGTCCACAAGTATACATAGTATTTAACTCTCTCTATTTAATAAAAATTATATTTATCTCGTTCTCACATTTGTATGAATATATGTTAGACGAGTATTAATGGAAATTAAAGTATTTACAAATATTTGCAATCATCAACGTGTAAAATGGTCTTTTTCATACAAAAAATTAGTTATTATAAAATAATTGAAATTACGCAGCATTTATTCTTTAAATTTTATTATTAATAACTGTGGCACTCGATTATGTACCTTTGAGTCAAAAATTTGATGTCTGAGACCGCCTCATCAAGAGAAGAAACCTTCGAGATTCCTTCCCGGACATCTTGCTCAACCTTCTCCTTGGCCTATGTAGCCTTCTTGACCTCCACGTTGAGCTCCCTCAGAAAGATGTTGTACGAAGTGAAGCAGTGGCCATTCTATCGGCTACTCACCAAGTCAGATTCACGCGGCCGCTCAATAGACCACTTCGCTGATAGCCGATCACCCCACTTGATGTCTTGAAGATTTTTAGACGATTGGTAGTGCGTCGCTTTGAGAAGGGTATGCGATTTCCGCCATCTTTATAGTGTCGTCCCGCCTGAAAAGATAATGGAAACCATGAGCACAAGCCTTAGAACATTTTTATAACCACGCTACTACTTCCTCAGGGGGAGGGCATGCGTTTCAGAAGTATAATATGGGATTCCCTTATTTTGCGGTACGAGAGGTCCTCCCGAGAATTGGCCACTGAGGCGGGATCCTCCGGATCCGATAAAGGGAACCCGAAACCCATGCCAGTTTCCCTAAAGTGGTGGTGCATCCGAGCTTCACTCTCATAACCACTCGAAGGGGAATAACCTCCGCAACCTAGAAAGGTGATGAAAACAAACAAGAACTCAAAGAGGAAAAAGAGAGAAAAGGGAGTACCTTTAGGTTCAAAAGACTCTCAAGGATGCGAAGAACACCGGTTCCGTAAGAACGAGACTTTTTGAAGCTTTCAATTGGAAAGTGGAGATTCTCACTTGAAAACGATCAAGGGAGATCAAAGGAAAATGACAAAGATATGCAGAAACGATTCGTACAAGACCCTCTGTGGAAAGATAAGAATGGAAGTTTTGCTAAGAAAACGTAAGGAAAATGAGAGTTTGAAAGCGTAAAGAGTAGAAACGAAGAGTTTCCCTCCTTTTATAGGCTATGGAAAGCCCGGAGAGCAACAACCTAGATCAAAAGAACCTAAAGGCCCTGATCCAACAACGGGGAAGCAACCTCGAGATACGGAGAGTACTCAAGCAACGCGTGCGTGGGGCGTGGTTTTTGGTACGCATGCAGCCCATGCAGCCTTCACGTGGGAAGCAAACCTAGACATCAATCACGTCCGAAACGTTTCAGTTGAGGCATTAAATGCAACTACCGCCACTCACTGAGGGATGATGCCACCATCCCAGGGACAAAGTCGCACGTAAGCACCTAAAATTCCTAAGGGCGCTCGTACATTTGAATGCGCCAAGACAAGAACGCCTCACTTTACTAAGTTATTGAGCCATAAAGGCACAACCGTCTTGGGGGAAAACTGTTCTGGACCGCCAGAAGGCCAATCCAACAATGACATATGGACAAACTTACATCGCCTTAAGGCTTGACGCCTAAAGGAGCTCGCTAACAAACAGTGCGCCCTACTGATGTAATATCAAAAGTAAGTATAATTGTTATCGTCTCCACTGAGACTGGTGCGATATTCAAGCCATTCAACAATCGATATCGTTCTAAACCTGTGGTTCAAATGATTGATTGATTAAAACTATTCATAATATAATTACAGTAATAAAATTGAGACAAGATGGGGCAATTCACGCCTAGGGTTAGAGTCGTTGACCAAGCATTAAATAGTACACTCTTATGATCGCTTAAACGGATTCGAGCTTTACTCGATATTACCACATATTGCTCGACAACATCATTCGTGTCCAAATGATGTCGTGGTTTCCATTGGATCGTTTAAATGCTGATTTCCTAAACTATTAAATGATCAAATATTCGATTGCATCGTTGTATTGCCGATTTCTGAACTATTAAACGATAGGCCAAATAACTCCATGGGTCCTTTAAGTTTCAAGTTTGTTTTGGATAGGTCCTTTCTGTCAACCTCCGTTAAGTCAAAGTTGTTATGTCTGTTAAGCCAAAGTTGATATGTCCGTTAAGTGGGTGAGGTGGTTCTCTCTAACACTTGGCATCAATTTTTCCCCCAACTAGATCAACTTTGGCTTAACGGACATATCAACTTTGCCTTAACGGAGGTTGATAGAAAAGACCTATCTGAAACAAACTCAAAACTTAAATGACCTATCTGAAACCTTAGAAACTTAAAGGACCTATCCGAAACAAACTCAAAACTTAAAGGACTTATCTGAAACCTTAGAAACTTAAAGGATCTACCTGAAACAAACATGAAACTTAAAGGACCCGGGGAGGTATTTGGCCTAAACGATACAAAAACTTTGAGTTCCAATATACAAATTGATTATCAAAACTTAAATTCCATGTCTAGAATTTTCACATATTGATAGATGATTATTCTAACCTTAGATTCAAAAGCATCTTTCAACATCATTTTAAATCAAAGATATAACATTAAACACAAGAATAAAATCAACATCAAGTAAAAATTGCTAGAACCATATATTTAAGGATCAAAAGGAATACATATTAGGTTGGTCAAGTACCTCTAACCCCAAAGGATATATTTAGCTACATACTTTCATAGTAGCCTTGCAAGAATGGAAGAAAAGATGAAGATTCATGACAAGATTCATGATTTCTCTACAAATCTTGGGAAGAATCCACTTCTAACACTCTTGATTCATGTTTCTCTCTCTAGAAATGCCCCTCTCTCTCTAAAAATCAGAAAATATAAAAATTAATGAATAGATCCCAAGGAAAGAGAAGAGAAATCTATTTATATGGGTTGGATTCAGACCACTCGCTCTAAGCCCCGTTTGCTCGCTTAAAGCGAGCTGCATGCAATCTACGCTGCTCCAATGATTGGTTGCCAAGTGTGCCTTATCCTGTTGAACTCACTCTAAGCCCCGTTTGCTCGCTCAAAGCACCAAATACTGGGAGTCTCTTGTGTTTGCTTGCTCTAAGCCTCGTTTCCTCGCTCTAAGCGAGCATTGATGCTCTGAGCCCAAAAATTCATGCTCTAAGCGAGTTAGCCTTTGGATTTCTTTTGCATATTTTGATGTTTTCTTGGTCCTTGCTTGTATTTTCCTGCATAAATGGGTAGTATAAGGCAACTAAAGCATAAATGACATAATTGCATCAAATTGTAGGTTTTCCCTAAAGTAATTTGCAAAACAAATCTCTAAAGTGCCTAAATTGACACAAGAAATATATCACTTTTGAACACTTATCACCTACCGTACTATAACGCGCCTCTGTGCACCTCACACCGTACATGTGTCTTATAACCGCTCCTTGATCATGCGCCGCATATCACGGAGGCAGTTATTCTCGCGCGCGCCTATATAAGGGTGGCTTAGCTTGATCCCCAAGGTACAATCACTTTTCCCACACATTTTCACACTTTTCTCTCAGTTCCATCACTGACTTGAGCGTTGTAGTGCTAACATTCCTGCAGTCACCTTTCGTCCCACCGTGGAGAACTCGTCGCCGCCGTACTAGAGCATCTCTCGACATTGTTGTCTCTCATCCATCCTCACCGGACAGAACAGAGCCTAAGAAGATAAATGTAAAATTAAATGAATGAATGAAATAAACACACATTTTCATTTATTAATAGGTCTTGGTAACGAGTGCAAGGATTTCCAATTAAGAAATTATTCACTAAAACGTCAAACATTTCAATTTTCAACGCATAAGTAAATTCCAAAGTTCCTAGATCGTTAACTTACTATTTTAGACCTTAAAGAGTGCCATACTAGTTAACATTTTCCTATTTATTTATATTTGAGATGTGAATGAACTTGTGGTGAATGTAGCAAGAGTTGTAAACTCAATCTTTAGCAAATGGAGAATATCAGCAGAACAAACTCAATGGAACATAAGCGGCGAAATATGCAGTGGAAGAGCCATTGATGGCAGTAATGACAACAATTTCAACCCATTTATCAAATGTGATTGTTCCTTTAACAACCAAACTACATGCCGGATCACCGAATTGTATAACCCCTTTCTCTCAATTTGTTTTGTTTTGTTTTATTTTCCTTTCTATATTTCTCTAAGTTAATACTATCTCTCTCAAATGTAACAGGAAAGTTTATGCATTCGATGTGATTGGTGAAATTCCACCGGAGCTATGGACTCTTGTTTATCTCACCAATTTGTATGTTTTCTCCAATTTTATGAACTCTGATTGCAATCATGTAGTTATGGAGACTGTGACCGCCTGATCTCAATTGGATGGTCACATTCTCCCTATATGGACTCAGGTTCTCTAATGTCAGAGAAGCATGTAGTTATGCAATCAGAATCTCAGTAGTTGGGTGAAGTTTAGGTGACTCACATTTCGACGAATCATGAGCATCTGATCTTCATTCAATTCTCGAGAATCCATTCATTGTTTTCATATGTATGTATATTGATGAATTTGCAAACAGGAACCTTGGCCAAAATCACTTGACGGGGTCTCTACCTCCGGCAATTGGAAATCTGACTCTTATGCAATACATGTAAAGCCATTGACTCAAGTTCATGACATTATGTATATTTACTTTTAGTTTTAGGAAATATAATTTTCTAATGTTATTGCTTAATCGATTTAGGTCCATTGGCATAAATGCTTTGTCAGGAGAGCTTCCAAAGGAACTGGGAGATCTTACTCAGTTGATTTCATTGTATGTTATAAAAAATTTGCTTTTTTATTTGCTTTTGATTTTTTCTAATGATGGTTACCGAGAATATATCTTAAGAGTTATGATTTTGGCACCACAACTTTTATAATTCTTATGACTAGATCAGTGATGAGACCATAAATAATAATATTACTTAGACTCAATTTTAATCTACTATTTTTTGTTTTGAATACACAATGTGCTTGCAAAATATCTTTTTTATGACAATTCAGATTTGTTATCCTCTAAATTTGCAGGGGTTGTGGGTCCAATAACTTCTCAGGACCTTTGCCATCTGAACTTGGGAAGCTGGTAAAACTAGAACAACTGTAAGTACTCAGCCTTATCTTCCATATGTACTGTTTTTTTAATGAAGTTTAAAGTTTTTTCATTCTCCATTTGCAAAAGTGATGCTACAATTATCATGTGTTTAGGTTCTCTTTGTACTTTTCAAACAATTATTATGTCACTCATTTGAAGTTATGACATCTCTCTTTGAAGTCGAATGTATAGTCCATAACTCCGTGTCAAGGATTTGCTTGTGGAGTAAGTTTAGGTATACAACCCTTAAATTATAGAAGTTCACACTTCGTTATGCAGTGGAATAGCAATTTATAGGTCCTATATCATTGCTTTTTCCGAAGTAAATGACGTGTAAATTAAGTGTTAAATATATATAGATAGAAAAGCATCAAGTCTTTTTATTCAATATTACAGATGTATATATCCTTTTGTAACTACGAGAGGTTTTAATTTCAAAGATAATTACTTGCAGCTACATAGATAGTTCTGGGATCAGTGGTCCAATTCCACACACATTTGCAAGCCTTACGAATTTGAAGATTGTGTAAGATACTGCCTATCCTTTCTATTTCCTAATAATAGATTTAATAACTAGAACTTGTATGGTAAAAATGGTTCTTCTGCTAATTTCAGATGGGCTTCTGACATAGGACTCACAGGCAGAATACCCGACTTCATAGGAAACTGGTCTAAGCTTCAATCCTTGTAAGAAAATCTTATTGGTTAATTTATTTTCCTTTTTGGTTGAAATTTATAAGGTGGATAGGTTTGGGAATAAACAATCATATAGTATTTGAAATATAATTTTTTTTATTGTTGTTTCCATATTTTGTTCCAGAAGTATGTACTAACAGTTTCTGTAATTGATGTATGTTTTCATAGGAGGTTTCAGGGTAATTCATTTGAAGGTCCAATACCCTCATCATTATCCAAGTTGACTTCTTTGACAGAGCTGTAAGTTTTGTGACTAGTTTCTTGTATGGTTGATATTGATTCATGAAACCTAATATATCATATGTCCAATAATGTAGGAGAATAAGTGGTCTATCTAACAGGAGCTCATCATTGGAATTTTTAAGGAATATGAAGTCTATGACTATCCTGTAAGGATTCAACTCTGATAATTATAATGTCTCATAGTCTCACAAGCAGAAAGAAATCTTGTTCTTTTTTCTTTGAAATTTATTCTAAGAATTTTGGTATGAATGTTGCAGAGAATTGAGGAATAACAATATATCTGGCTCAATTCCTTCTACCATAGGAGAATTGCAAAATTTGACCCTACTGTGAGTATCACTTCTTTGTGTTTGAATTTAGATTCATTTGAACTCATCAGGGTAAAGTTTGAATTTAGATCCTAATACTTATACTTGTTCTTGCAGGGACTTGAGCTTCAACAACCTTTCAGGACTAATTCCTGAATCAATTTTCAATTTGACTTCGCTCTCTTCCTTGTAATACTGCATTTCCTAAGTAATTATATATCCATTTGGTGATATGCTAAGATATGTGGTATAAGTGATGTTGTGGTTTTATCTAATTCCAGGTTTCTTGGAAATAACACACTTAGTGGCACTCTCCCTAAGCAGAAAAGTTCATTTCTTAACACCATGTGAGTATGCTTAACAATCTGTCTATTTATATGTGTAATGGAAATTTTAGGGTTGGATTTAGTTACATTTGATAGATGGTATGATGGTCATTAAATGTTGTGAAATTGAGAAGACTTAATTTTTCTATGAGTGGACTTTCATGGAAGGAAACTCCCCCAAAGTATGAAGTACGGACACTCATTGTATTAGGTGTCCCCTGATGTCGGACACGTGTCGTGTCCGACACCGACACATATAATTATACTAAATTATGTGATTTTCTCAAATTATTAGCAGTGTCTACGTTTTAGTGTCTCTGCCTTGTCCAATGTCCGTGTCCGTGTCCGTATCCGTGCTTCATGGCCCAAACTATGGGTGATGTGTAGAAAACAATATATTGTTTAAGAAATCACCAACATTGATTCGAATTTTAAATCTTCATTCTTCATTTATTTTACTTCAACTAGTTTGACTTAACATGTTTGCAGAGACCTTTCATACAATGATTTATCTGGAAGCCTCCCCTCTTGGATAAACGAACCAGATTTACAACTGTAAGTTTCATGGTCCTTAATTCTTCCCCCATTTTACATTTTAATTTTGAAGTTTCAAAGGTCTCTAGCAATACTTCTCAAGTAATTTGCATGCTAACTATTCAATGCATGAGATGCTAAAATTCTTTCTAATCACAATGAATATCAATTTTAATTATATCTATTTTTTGATAACTTAATAACGGGGATGTCTAATATGGACCTGGTCGAACGGTAGACCTTCCTATTTTTAGTAAATTTTAATAAAATATTATTTTTGTTCTCCATCTTTTGTTATTATAAATTATTTTTTTACTAAAAAATAGTAAAAGTCCCTTTTGGACCATTTTTAGAGGTCCTTATTAGACACTCAAATAATAAAATAAAATAAAATAAAATAACGCATGTCTCTCTCTGCTTGCTTTTAACTGTTAACTAGATTTAGTCCATTTCTTGGATATTTATAAAATAAATCATAACCTGATTAAAGTTTGACTCTACATCTTTTATACTGTAATTTTTTTTCTGCATTAAATCTTTTTATGTTTTCTTTGTTTCTGTTTATGTGTGTGAAACTATGCTGTGATTAATTCTGGGCATGGTATGCAGGAACTTAGCAGTGAACAACTTGACAATAGATAATTCAAATAGCAGGTAAGGTTTATACAGATTATTTAATTGTAATTGTTTCAATAATTCTTTTAAATTTTTTTGAACTTACTAATTTAGTTTCAGGCAATAATGTGAATTTTGATCTTTTCGCTCGCCTTTTCAGTCATTAATTTCTATTTATTTTCACAATTTTCGAATCATTTTTAAGCATCTCTCTTGCTAATGTAAAAGTATATGTATCTATAATTTGTTATGCATGTGCATCTGCGTTTGTATGTACTTTGACTTTGTTGAGCCCATTTTAGGCACACCTCTTGCTTGAATGGTTCTCATTGTTTTTCACTAATTACATTTCACACAACTACATTTTGAATTGCAGTACCTTGCAATAGATATTCACATCATTGTCCCTAGTTACTGATGCTTTACTGTTATCTTAACTCATATCATGATCATACGATTTCAAGATAACTTTTCTTTTGCAGAGGTTTGCCTACTGGGCTCAACTGTCTCCAGAAAAATTTCCCGTGCAATCGTGGTGTTGGAAGATGTAAGTTTGATTTTTAGCTATTTTTTATTTGTAAAACAATGAAATGCAGAAGAAAGGATACCTCAATTAAATTGTAACATGATGATGACGACGACGACGACGATGATGATGATGAAAGTTAGTATTGTTAATTCTAAAAATTAGATTTTAAACTCCAATGAGGAAACCTTTTATGTGTGTTCTCATTCAATTTTATTGCTATAGTTGTAAAAAAAGAAGAGGATTTTAAGGATAAAGAAAAAGGAAAAACATTGGAAACACCATTTGTAGAAAACACTGTATTGTACTAATAGTCTAATACTATGTTTATGACTATGTGCAAACATACATAATACATTCTTTTCTCAGTACACACTACAAGAAACTAATTACTAGTGTTATATTATATTCCTTAGTAATTAATTGGCCTCTATTGTTATTTTATACTTCTGTAGTCTATATTCATATGTGCATATAATAACTATGCTGAATCATATATGCTAGAAATATGATAGGAACTGTTATTTATACAAAAATTAAAATTGAACTTGAGGAAAAAATCCCGTTTACTGGGAAAAATTACTGCACAACAAACAGAAATACAGAAAATGTATAAACTGAAAGAAAAAGAATACAGTATGTGCTAAATCATAGACTCTTCGAACTATGACCTTGACACTCTCATTTGTCTTAATATACTTATTTGGTCTCCAAATCATATTCTTACAACTTTTTTGGACTTGGATCTGCCTCTGATTTCGAAAAAATTGTGCAATATTTAGATCATTGATTCACAATATCTTTGAATTAAATCATATTTCGACCATTGATCAATCTCTTATTTGTACTTCAGATTCGGAGTTCGCGATCAAGTGCGGTGGTCCCCAAATTAGAACGACAGATGGAATTGTGTATCAATCGGACAATGAGACACTTGGTCCTGCTACTTACTTTGTTGCTGACACAAATAGATGGGCTGTTAGTAATGTTGGAACATTTACCGGGATCAGCAATCCTCTGTTCAAAAGTAATGTTCCGAAACAGTTCACTCGTACTGTGAACTCAGAGCTTTTTCAATTTGCTCGGCTCTCTGCATCATCATTAAGATACTACGGTTTGGGATTGGAAAATGGTTTTTACAACATAACCCTCCAATTTGCGGAAACAGCTATTCTGGATTCTCCCACATGGAAAAGCCACGGGAGACGGGTCTTTGACATTTATATCCAGGTATTTTTGTTGTTGAAATTTCACAATGACTAGAGATATATTCGATGAAGTCCTTATGCAGTTAAGGGAATCTTCACATTGTCTAGTTTTCATGTTTTAGCTTTTAAATTTCAGGGTACTCGTGTTTTGAAGGATTTTGACATACAAAGAGAAGCTGGAGGTGTCTCCTACAGAGCTGTTCAAAAACAATTTAGGTTTCATGTTAAAGAAAATTATGTCGAGGTCCATCTTTTTTGGGCGGGAAAAGGAACTTGTTGCGTACCTGCCCCAGGTACTTATGGACCCTTGATTCAAGCCATCAGTGCTACCCCAGGTAAAACTACAAAAAAGATTATTCACCTGAAATATATTTGTCACGATATATAATATTTTATCTGAAATTATTATAAAGTTTTGTTATTCAATTTTGTATAGATTTCGTGCCTACTGTCAGCAACAAACCTCCGAGTAGTAAAAAGAATAGAGCGGGTCTAATCATAGGAATTGTTGTTGGTGTTGGAGCTGTATGCTTTCTAGCAGTTTTTGCCATTTTCTATATCAACCGGAGAAGAAAACTCTACAGTGATGATGACGGTAATGAAATTTTATCAATATATTGTATAGTTTTGTTGCTTGGTTAATTAAATTGTCTTCTTACATATACTTAGATGTTATTGTCGATTGTACGCAGTAAAGTATAAGTTTGCATGCTGAACTTTTTTAGATCTAGGTGTTTGTAGGACTCAATGTTCTATATGTATAGGTGTTTGTAGCGGGAAGAAATGATTGTACTCTACATTATATGTGTGTGTGTGTGTGTGTGTGTGTGTGTGTGTGTGTGTGTGTGTGTGTGTG
>Ga0315913_1004256_pt1 | contig 17309 bp, 8 predicted proteins | sample MpolsnodulesMG_FD_207736 | JGI IMG/M metagenome (GOLD analysis project Ga0315913, IMG submission 207736) | Medicago polymorpha root nodule microbial communities from Los Angeles, California, United States - small nodules | ecosystem: Host-associated > Plants > Roots > Nodule | place: USA... | reverse complement strand
ACTATGCTTTTTCTTCCACTTTTCTCGGTTTCCCTCATATTATCCTTTTCCACTACATGCCCAATGATGTCTACAACAAAGAAATTTTGAAAAGTCATTTTGTATAAACCTTATTGCAACTTAATTAAATCATCAGCCTTAATTTTTCTACACTAACATTATTCCATGCAGACTTCATATTATGTTTGAGAACAAATGAGGGCATCAACTACTGTGACAATTGAACAGTAGTTTCAAAATTGCCCACAACAAGCTAATGGTTTATAAAAATATAATTAATTTTGTTTTCCAGATCAAAATTGCCCACAACAAACTGATATAAAAACAAAATATCCTGGTCATGTGTTGATGTCAGTAATATTATCTGCTTCATGTTTTAAGTGTTTTGATTGTCAACCTCTATATCTATATAACATGTAACTTCGAACAATGACAATTAATTTATTAGTCTTTTATATTCAAAAAGATGACATAGAAGAAATATAGCAAGAAAATGACAACAATATCAAATGTTTCAGGCGCATAATATAACAAAGAGTTACATTCTTCAGCTCATTAATATGATGGATAAGCATCCCATAAGTGGTCAAGAAAATATAATGTCATTAATCCTCATATAAATTTAAGACAATCAATGTCTTTCAAATATTCTGAAAAGCTCAAATATATCCCATAAAAATTATGCTGAACATATTACCTATTCTGATTCATGTTTTGGAAAAAATATATAATGAAAAAAACTTTGCCTCTTCAACTAACTAATCTAAATATTAGACATGTATTGGAAGTTTCAAGACTAATATAAATCCTAAAGGAAGTTCTCTACAAATTCCAAAAGAAATGGTTCAACAAAGTATAAAAGTAACTAAAATAGTATTTATCTGGTTGATTGCAAACACACTAGCATTTAAGTCATTATGTACAAACTGTTCCACTTGACTGCTTATAATGCACATTTGAAATACTAAATTGATAGCCCGCTTTGTATTTCTTTTTTAGGGCCACACGCCATTTATTACACCTTCTGACACATTGTTTGATTTCATGAGAAAAACAATAAATAATCACATTTCAAATCCATGATAGTAATTAATGTGACTCTCCATATCCCTAAAGCATGCAAAGACATTTTGGGGCAGAAAAAAATGTCTTAGTTAGCAAAAAAAATAAATTGCAACATCATTGAAGCAATGATTCGAAATGGTGCAATCATAAATGAAAGGGTTAATAGTGCTTACCCCTGTAATATAGGTCATTTTCGCTTTTACACCCTATAAAATATTTTTTTTGATTTACCCCTGTAAAATACTTTTGTATTGATTTACCCCCCTAATAGGTCATTCAAAAACGAGAATTTCTGAAGAAAAAAATAAAAAATTGGTTTTTAAATGACCTATTAGGGGGTAAATCAAAACAAAAATATTTTACAGAGTGTAAATCAAAAAAAAATATTTTACAGGGTGTAAAACCGAAAATGACATATATTACTGGGGGTAAAACACCATTAACCCTAAATAAAAAATTCACTCAGAAGATTCATCAAAATGACTCTTAACACTTAAAAATTATAGACTACTCATAACCAATTGAATTAGACAGGAGCACATCCGATTCTGTTTGTATTAAAACAATTTATATGTCAAAGTTTGAAACCAAAAAACTAATAAAAACATCAACCTTAATTTTTTTGAACTAAAATTATTGAAAATGTATGTAGTGATTGAAAAACACACATGATCATACTAATTGTTGATCTGCATAATTTCTGCCGAAAATTGAAACACACATGATCATACTAATTGTTATCCTGCATAATTTTTGGTGATCTGCATAATCTCTTGCAGATGTTGAATATGCAAGATAAACTCATCATGCTTAGTTTATATAGTATGGTACCATCCTTTACTATTATTTTCCATGCTAATTCAGGATAAACCATTAAAACGCTAAGTGTTGTTTAAGTTGACGAATCTCCTTTTGATTTTATTTTGAATCCAATAGCAGTAAGTTGTTTAAAAAGTTAGAACTGTGACTGTCAGGATATCACCAGCTGATGCAAATAATGTAAAAATTTCAGAATGTTAATAACAGCTTATAGCTGAGAGTGTTGGGTATATGCGAATTAGATTGGGTCTCTCACAAACTTTCGTTTTGAGATTGTAAAATGATGCAATCTTATAGACCACAATTAAACATTGAAATTTTCATTGAAATAGCAACTGATAACTAAGTACAAAAGTGGCCGCGTTACATATGATCAACATAGTTCGAAATTTAAAAGACAAAAATAAAAACATAAACACTAAATACTAAAACCCAATAGAATGAACGTACAACGAGACGAAACAACATGTTTCTCAAATCACAATTGGACGCTTCACGTAAATGTAGATAGTATCATTTTTGTCAGCATGTGGAAACCCGACCTTAACAATTGCACCAACTTCAATTCTTCGCGCATCAACCATGCGTTTCCAACCTCCTCCAAGTTTGATGTGGTGATGCGGCCTGGATCCAAAAATTGTGATGCAACTCCACTTGTTTTCACAATCGTCGATCATAGTCAATGAAGTTTGTGACCTGCCAAAGAAGAAGAAGAGTACATCATGAATAACATATATGAATCAGAACATAACAATTAGAAAAAGAAGAAGAGTGTTAAGGTCGGAATTGATTGGCATGCAAGAGTTTATACAGTGGGAGAGGAGTAAAAGAAAAGCATCTGATTGGTTGATAGAGGTACATGAAACGTCTGCAAACAATGGCTGAGATTTACTTGGGTGGTTGGAAATTTAGGCTAGCAATTAATATGGGATTATGAGGGAAATTCGGGAGAGATTAGGGCAAAGCTGCCAGCTCATCAAGTCTAGCATTAATAATAAAGGATAATAAGATGACCCTTGTGTTTTATGCACATACTCACTCTCACTCAACTTGTTAGATGAGAGGTTGATATTTTAACAAGAAAACATGAGGGGATTTATTTATCGTAGATATAGAACACCCCTCTCATGAATAATGTCTCCTCTCTAGTGAGCTATACCATTGTTCAAATACTTAAAAAAAACATTATTAATTAAAGGGTCTTGCTAACCAGTGCCCTCAGGGCAATGGTTAAGGAAAGAAAAAGTAGTATATTTACATTGAATTCAACAATGTTTTGACTTTTAAAAAGTTAAATTATTCACTTTTCACTGTTTCCCAATACAATATTTCTATTTTTATCATCTTAACCATTGTTCCAAGAACACTCTTTAACATTTCCCTTAATTAAGAGGTAATTTTAGAAGGGTAAACATATAGTATTCTTTTTTATAGTAAGAAGAACAAGTCCCCATCAAATTGTGACTAATTATCTTAGTGTCAATATTAATAAGTATTCTATATTCTAAGAAACTGAAAAATAAACTCTAAACGTTTCTTAGTAAAAAAAACTCTAAATATTACATTTTAGTTAATTTTTCATTGGTTTAAAATACCTTAATTTAATTTAAAATATATTTATTTTAGTTGAGCTAAGATTTTTTTTGCCAATAATTAAAAATTTAATGATGGTAGTCCAGTCCAACGTCACCACAAGAGACCTTCATCATCTTTTATGATGGGTTGAGAAAGATTTATACAATCACTTGCTAGAAAGATGGCCAGACCTTCAATGCATTGTTAATTTTTGTAGAGGTGTTTTTTCAAATTATGGAGTCTCAACTATTTGTACAGATAGAAATATAATTGTTAAGGTAGTATAAGGTAAAATTTTCTTAAAAAATTTAACCTCTAAATAACTTTCATGTACTTTGTGTATATTATATAATAAAAAATATGAAAAATCATCAATTACAAATATAGAATATATGTTTTTATTTCACATGGTCATTTTTCACGCGTATATTACATGATTAAGTTAAACAATTAATGTAATTTTAAATTAGTGATAATCAATATTTAAATAAAGGTAAATGTTAATTTATGCCTTCAAGGGCACGTATGAAGAAACTTATTATAGAAGTATTTGTATCAAAAGTCGTGCATTCAATTTCTTAAATATTTTTTCAATGCAAAGTGCCTTAAGTGTACAAGTTAATAAAACCTCTAGATAAAAAATAGTACTATCCCCGTTACTAATTATCAGCAAATTTAACTTTTTAAATTTATTTAATTAATGATATATGTCATCGATATTATAAATGAAACACATTATTAATCGAATGAAACTATAATTAAAAAGTGAGGGAGCAGTATTGTGTATGGAAAAGACAAAGCACCGAAAGAAAGGGTCTATGTCAGACGACAGTCCCAAGTGAGAAAAACAAAAGTGAATGTGAATTTGAACATACTGTGTCTGTCTCTCTTTGAGTACTGTGCCAAAACCCAAAGACACAGATAACTTCTCACAAGTACACAACACAAGAGATGGAAGGTGGAAAAAATTCACACGAACAAGAACAAGCTGGTCCATCTTCTGCTATTGACAAAACCACTCACACTTTTCATGTTGCTAGTGAAGACGATGAAGACGATGAACAAGTCTTTGTTCCTAGTCCTCTTCTTTCTCTCAAGGAACAGATTGAAAAAGACAAGGTTCTTTTTTTCCTTATTTTTTATTCTGCAATTTGTTCTCAACTCCTTTTTAAATCGTGGGTTTAAGGAAAGATTGTATTTTTCTTGGTTTTTTCTAAAGTATTTTAAATTAAATCAAATGGTTGCGACCTTTATGCAACTGGTTTCAAATCATTATTTTTTATGTTTTTGCAAAATATTCATTACAAGTAGTCTTGGCTGTATAGTTCACAATGTATTATTGAATTTTTCTTGAATTAATAATGCAGTATATAATGGTATTCAAGTGGTTTCTTATAGGTTGATTACATCATTGGTTGATAAAGTGACTTCTACTAATAATGTATCAAAATAATGATTATTTTGTATGATTGCAGGAGGATGAAAGCCTAAGGAGGTGGAAGGAGAAGCTTTTGGGTTCCTTGGAAAGTGATTTAGATGGTTTGTTTAAGGACTTTGTCTGTCTATGATCCTTGTTTGTTTGAGCTGTATAACAATAACGGTTTTCGCTTCGGTTTATTTAAATTGTTTTTTCCTTTGATAGGTCAATTGGATCCTGAAGTAAAATTCCACTCCATTGGAATTCTGTCCGAGGATTTTGGTGAAATCGTTACTCCTTTACCTGTGGAAGAAAATCATAATGGTCGTACGCTGTTCACTTTAAGGGAGGGATCTCGCTATCAGCTTAAGCTACAATTTAGTGTCATGCACAACCTTGTCTCTGGTTTGACTTACTCTAACACAGTGTGGAAAGGGGGGCTTCAAGGTACACATTTAGTTTTGTTTTTTCTTTCCCTGCTACTAGTTAAACTTGTATATATTGGTTTTTTGTGATTGACATGTTATAAAAACTGAAGCATTATTATCCTAAAAGTCGAGGGTCGGGTTCAAAAAACAATTACAATAAACCTTATTTAAAGTTCTGTTTGATTCTTTTAATTCACCAAAAAAAAAGTTCGATTTGATTGTGGAACCTTAATTCGATACTGTCCAACTTCCGGATAAAATGTCTTAAAAATATTTGAGATGGAGTTCATCATCATAGTATAGATTAATTGGCCTTTTTATGTGGCATCCTTGAAGTTTGATTTGGTTTTGAAGGTTACATTTTTGGTGATCATTAAGATCCTTTATCTGTTTGCTGGTTTAGAGAATTTTTAGGTATTATCAATGCCTTAGGAAGGACAAATATAGCCCCACAAGTGGCAATTGGCTTGTAGAATAGTAAATAGTGTCTGGGAAGGCTTCTTCTCGTACTGGAAATACTGAATTTTAGTTCGATTTCAGAAGTCCGGTTCTTAAACTCCACGTTAACACGAAGAAAATAAAGGCTTAAACTACGTTTAATGCTTAGTAGTTGTAAAAAAAAAAAAAAAAACTTGTTTTCCTGAATACAAATTTGTGCTTCTAAACAAGAATGTAAATTGCACATGGCATTGACAGTTAAATCTCATTATTGTGTTTATTTGTAGACTCATTGAGTCAAATGAGTTTATGACTTTAAATATATAAATTGGGTCAATTTGAGCACAATTTGTAAGTTAAGATAGGGTCACATTGATAGAATCACGAATTTGAGGACAATTTGTAAGTTAAGATAGGGTCACATAGAATCACGAGTTTGAGGACAATATTGTTATTTTCTCCGAACCATGCCTAAAATGACGGTGCGGTATGGTGTTTGTATTTTCAAAAAACCTAAAATGCAACAGTTGAATGCTAAGATTGTATAGTATATAAAACATTAACCTCACGTTTGTAGAGCTCAACTCCATAGATTCATCTAGCACCTGAACTTGAACCCATCTGTAAAGGAGGTGAACACTGAACAGTGTTCTATTGAGTGTCAACTCTCAATTCCTTAACTCTCTGCATAAATCAAGTCACAAACCAATAAACGTGAACAAACTCGGTGTTGGAAGTTTGCACTGAACCCAACAGGACAACAAGGTTAATATACTCAACTGTGATGAGTTGAGACCTAGGTGTACTGAGCGAAATCCAGCTCTAATGAGGCGAACGAAGTCCCGCCTTTCTTCACTCTTTAGTTATTTTGAACCTTGTGATTTATGCTTTATCCCATCCATTATGAACTTGTTCTACTCTTTGTGTAATGAGTTGTGAACCTATCTTGAGATTGGTAAATTTGTCCATCAATTTTGAATTGTGATGCTATGTCTGTGTATCTAGTTTGGTTTTGTCTTTGAACCCATCTTTAGCTTAAATAGTGGTTTTCTTTATTATTAAGTTAGAATTGGAATGTTGAATATATGCTATGCACATAGTATTAAATTATGTGTGCATTTTAAATACTATTTGTTGTATCATTTGAGCCTAGAACGAGATGACAAGTTTATGTATTGGTTGTATGAAACTTATAAGTTGATTGTACTCTCGAGCTTTTCAGTTGATCAGAGTAAAGGAATGTTGGGTACTTTTGCTCCCCAAAAGGATCCATATGTATATGCCTTGAAAGAAGACACCACTCCCTCTGGTGCACTTGCAAGGGGTGTTTACTCTGCAAAACTTAAGGTATGGGAATGTAAACGTGCATTCACAATTGGATGTTTTTTTATGATTTCAATATATATATAAAATTTAGCCTTTACTCACCTATTTAGTTGCCCAAGTGGTTAAAATGAATGAATATTGTGCCTTTACTCTGTATATATAGAATAATTGATTCATATTAATGCATAAACTCTTTACTCTTTTGGTTGATGTTTTACAGTTTGAAGATGATGACAAAAGGTGTCATATGGAACTCAAATATTTGTTCGAGATTAAAAAAAGCGGCTAGTCCCCCAGTTTTCTGTCGCATTGTTTTTTATGCATGATTGTATCGTTCTCGTGGAATTCTTGATTCTCTTTTGAACATAATTGTCTGATCTGATGATGTTAATTTGTTTTACTAATACACAAAAGATGGTTCCATTGTGAACTTGTGTGGCTTATTGTAAGAACCAAAAAATGACTATATTCAACATTTGCACTACACATATGGCAGAAAAGTTCCTCCTTAAAATATTTATGAAATGACTATATTGAACATTTGCACTACGCCTAAATGTCTGTGTCAAACAACAGACATTTCAATTTATTATATACCATACGAATATGAAATCCGATTCAAATAGTTTTTACAATAGGATATCCAACCAATTCTCAATTTCTTTGATCGGTTTGTGTTTTAAATTTGGATCGATTTGAAAATGAACATCCTTAATCATATCCAATTATGTATTTATAAAAAAAAATCTTCATAATGATTTTTTTTACCTGTTTGGTGTAGTTTGATATACTTATTATTACCAACATTTTTTTGAGAGGTTAATAACAACATGGCAACATGTATTGTATAGTTTAAAGAATATTTACCTTTGTGGTGCAAGTGGACTTTGGAGCATGCGAGTTTGCGGAATGGTCGTACTAAAAAAGTCACACTCTACATACGAAAGCTTTAAAGAAACATGTTTGGTTTCACATTTAGATGTTACATGCGAGTTTCAAATTCTGAGAATTGTGGTTGAAACCGTGACATGATCCATACATGTTGTCTTGTTTAGGATATGGTATGTACTCTAAGAAGTTGTCGGGTTGAGGGACGAATTCTGAAAAGTTGTTTAGTGTCCAGGTACTGTAAATAGGAGATGGATTGGAGGTGGCCGAAGGTTTGAATGTTCTCCTCCCCTTATATTCTTCTTTGTTTTTTTTTTTATGGACAAGATCAGAGTGGTGATGCTTGAAGGTCAATTCTGCAGAAAAATGTAGGGCATTATGGAGGTGGGAGAAAAATGAAAAAAAATTCATCATCATGTGACTTTAAAATCTAATGGTGAATCAAAGCTTGTGCGCGCACACCACTTAGTTTGATTAAAAAGTTTAAAATATCGTAAAATCATATTCCACTAGGAAAAAAAAAATCATAAAATCATATGTCGTATGGTATTAGATCAACTTAGTCAACTACAAATGCGACATATTTAAATTGAGTGAATACTTTTTAATTATAATTTTGATCTCTTTATTTTCACTCATTCACTAAATTAGTCGACAGTTTTGAGCCCTCCTCATATTGTTGTACTTAAAAAAAATGGTGATATTGAAACAATTTTTTTACGCGTTTTCTTAAAATTTCATAAGTATTCATCACTCCACATCATATCCTATGTCATATAATTTAAAATATGTCAAATCATATTTTTGAAAAGTATGAAGTAATATAATATATTATATAAGACCCGTTTATACCACCTATATGGGTGGCATGAATGTGTATGCTAAGTAGTTAAATGCTCCATTGATTATGAGATACGCTTTGTGAACCGCATGGAGAAGCACTTTATGTAGCTCTCCTCCAACCTATTATTTCCTCCAATTATTGTTATAAGATTTTAAAAAAAAGATAGATATTTTTTTGTTAACCCTCTAGTTTCTAAAGGAGGGGGTTCCACCTATACGATTGAAGCTCAATAATCACTTGAGAGCCCAATCAATTGGTTTAAAAAAAAAAAAAGGTTTACAAGTAAGAAAATGTTACAACTTTTAAAACGAAGTTGTTACTTAAAAGATTTTTTTTATCTCATTTAATGTTTGTTTTTTTAATATTAGCTAATGTATTTATTGTTTATAATTTTCTATGAGAGTATATTTATTCAAAAAGTTATAACGATTAATGATTACATTAATTTTGATTTTTTTTTGAATAAGATTACCTTGATTTTGATGTTTTTTGGTTTTTTCCTCTTAAGATAAATAAATTGAAGTGAATGTATCTAATTTAATTTTTCTTAACTAGTGCTATATACATCAATTTGAAAAATATTAACTTACGCCCCTGCAAAGTATAGAAAAGTTGTATATTCAACTTAAGTCTAAAATATTTTGTTTTCAATTAAAAAAAATTCTACCTTTAAGATTTTTATACATCAATTTTATTCATTTTTTATTATATTTTAGATCATAATAATATGTGATAAACATTGAAACTAACTTTTTGTAAAAAGATAAGAATAAATTTCAACCAATCCACAACCTGACATGTGAATTATATTAAATAAAATAATCATCACATCAGGTTGAAAAGTTGGTTAAAAGTTATTCACGCCCTTTTCACCGTTAATAAATAATTTTCCATTGCCTATGTTTTGTGCACTTACTAATGAAGCCATTTATAAAGTTTTCCTCTTATTCTATTTTTTGACAATGTCGATGTGGGACTAAGTGTACTCTATGTACTTCTTCCGTTTTAAAATAAGTGTCATTTTACCTAAAAAAAAATTGTTTTAAAATAGCTAAAAATATTGTTTCAAAATAAATATCACTTTACATTTTCAATACAACTTTAATTTTTTTCTTTCAACTTTACTCTCAATAAATACTCCAATTTTTCTTTCATACAATTTTCAATGCAACTTTAAATTTGTTTTTTCTTATAAAGTAAGACATTTTAATAAGGGTAGTGTTAACTTGTGCCCTTAAGACATATGTTAAGAAACCCAAAAGAAGAAATTTTCTCTAAAATTTTCTGCATTCAATTCATTAAAAAGTTAAAGATTAAATGAAATACATACGTTCTAATAAACTATTTCTATATTTGATTCATTAACTTGTGTTTCAAGGGCACAAGTTAACATTTCCCTTTTAATAAAAGTGTTATGTCTATATTTGATTCATAAAAGTGTTATATCTATATTTTTTAATCCATATGCCAAAACATTAAACGACATTCATTTTAAAACGGAAGGAGTATTATTTTTCAATTCAACAACACAAAGTTCTTCTACCATGTTTCATTGCCTCGGCAACCGACCAGACCATTGAACTTGTGATCTTTCAATTTACCACTCTCCCATTTTGATTCTAATTATGCTGAAAACTTCTATGCCATTGCTGAAAACTTGTGATCTTGCATATATTGATATTTTGTGATTGGCTTAGTTATAAAAATTGAAGCATTGCAATCAAAAAATTGGGACTTAGATTAAAAAGTTAATCTTGATAAAATTGTATTTGATTATAAAACTTTGATTCGATAATGTCCAACTTCTGGATAAAATGTCTTGAAAATGTTTAAGATGAAGTTGATCATAGTAATGATTATTTGGTCTTTTTATGTGCAATCCTTGCAGTTTGGTTTGACTTTGAAGGTTGCATTTTTGGTGATCATCAAGGTCCTTTCTCGGTTCGCTTGTCGGAAGAAGTTTTAGGTATTATTGATGCCATAGGAAGGACAAATGCAGAACCACAAGTGGCAACTAGCCTGTAGAAATAGAATAGTAAATAGTGTTTGGAAAAGCTTCCTCTCATACTTCATATGCTGAATTTTATTTCAATTTTGGAAGTCCATCACTTAAACTCTGCGTTAAACCGAAGAAAGCAAAGGCTTAAACTACGTTTAATGCAACTTGTTGTCAATAAGCAGCTTGTTTTCTTCGATTAAAATTAGTGTTTCTGTATGGTGCAGCATAGAAACTAGAATGTAAATTGCACATGACAATGACTGTTGAGTCTAATTATTGTGTTTATTTGTTGAGCACATGTTAATGCGCATGATTGTTAAACTCTCGAAATATCTCGTAGAATCAAACTGGTATATTTACTTACATTGTTTTTGGGTAGGATATCATAGAATCATGAGTTTAAGGACTTCTGAACAGTGCTAGCACACTGTTGTTATTTTCTCCCAACCATGCCCAAAATGATGGTGGTTTAGTGCATAGTCACACGGTTCGTAATCCGCTTCGTTACGTGGTACGAATTTGGATACGCAGTTCACCACTTTTAAAGAATTCAGTAGGTAAGGGGGTATACAGAATCAGTATGTTTGGGTTCGTTGTAAGTTTAAATTTAATAACCAGTATACTATTGATAACAAAATCATTTAATTAAAGATATAAAATAAACAATGAAAGTATCAATAAAAATAATAAAATTTAACCTTTACAAAAATTTAGAGTTATAGAGGTTTGAAAGCATGAGTACTCCTGGTAGTTAAAATTGTCCCACATCGGCTGGTAAGCAACATTGAGTGGGGAAGCTATGTTATAAATAAAGAAGCTTTCTTTTGCATTATATGTTGAATAATAGAGAGAATCCTAAGTCTTTAATTGGTGGCACCGGGGCATATTCTTCCTTTCTTCAAGGGCAGGATCAACGTCACTAGGCATATTCTTTTTAATTAGTTCAAGGTTGTTTTTGTTTTTCTAGTGCTCTTAGATGGTTTGCGGGTAGTGTATTTCCGAAAATTCCCTTGCGAATTATGATGAACCAGTTCGTGGTTCTTAGTCTGATCCATGAATTCCGTGACTATGGTTTAGTGTTTGTTTTGTTGTTTAGAAAATCCAAAAATGCAACAGCCAGATACTAAGATTGTGTACTGCACGAGACATTAACCTAGCACTCTCCATGACCAACCATAGGTGCATCTAACATCCGAACTTGAACTGATATGTTAAATGAGGTGAACTATGTTGGAATTTTCCAATGAATCCAACCGGCCAACAAGGTGAATGAACCTAATTCAGATAAGCTGAGACCTAGGTTTACTGATCGTAGTGCTTCTCCAACGATGCGAACCAAGTCCCACCATTCTGCACACTTACTAACATTGAAACTTGTTATACTCTTTGTGTAATGAGTTCTAAACCTATCTTGAGATTTGTGAATTTGTCCATCAATTTTTTTTGTGATGCTATACTTATACTTTGCTATGTCTATTAGCCCAGTTTAGCTTAATTAGTAGTGGTTTGCTTTATTATTAAGTTTTTTTTTGAAGGATGCTTTTGTTAAGAGTCTTGCATCGGACATGACTTGACAATGTGTTTATAAGTGGTAATACTTGATTTTGTCACTGATGTATAAGATAAGGGTGTAGGTCATTATCTAGGAAGTGATAAGAGTTCGACGAAGGGGAATGCATCTTGGTAAAGGGAAATTGAGTTTCATCTTTTATTAATTTTCTGTTTGACAAATCATAACACTTGTAATCTCTATGATTCAAGGGATAACCCAAGAAGACACACGGAGTATAGCGGGGTTGTAACTTATGAACGATGGGTGACGGGAATAAGGGATAACATAAACAACCAAAAGCTCGTAGATGTGTGTAAGTGGAATCACAGTGATATAAAAGTTGCGTTGGTGACTGATTTTGAAGTGTTTTACATGGAAGAATATTTAACAGATAAATTGCCATGTGAAGAGCATGATGCCAAAACGATGGGGGAACAGAAGAATGAGTCAACATAGTGCGTATCATATTGTTAATGGTTGTTATTTTGCGTTTCGCTTTCCCATTTTGTGAGGATGTGTGGAGACAAAAACAAGGCAACAGAAGAGGAAAAGGAAATCAAATCGGGGAAGAAGAAAAGGAAAGTCCGATGAAGTGATGGCGATGGAACACGTGGTATCAGAGAGAAAGAGAATAAGTAATTTTTTTTTAATGGGGTGGGGTAGTACTTAGTAGTACTACTTGGCTATAATTTTTTTTTGAGGCCCATACCTTGAAGAGGCCCGACTCCATTGAGCTCTTTGCACACCCCATGGTCCAACCCTGACCATAAGATTTTGTTGTCTTAAAAATAAATATTGACTGTCTTAGTTTTTTTTTCCTGTTAATATTGACTATCTTATCTTAGTTGAATACCACAAAATTTATTTAAATTTTTTAAAATCTTGATTGAATACCATAAAATTTGTTATCATAAAAAGTCTTTTGAAACTCCTTCAAATCCCAATCCAAGACACCTTTTATATTTAAAAGGAAATGAAATCTCAATCCTTCCTCGGGCAAGTACATAATTTACCGAGAAATATTGTTGTGAAGTATGATTTATCGGAACGAGGTCATTTCCTTCTGACTACTGAGAGTGTATGTCTAAGAAATATTAGAATGTATCATACTACCTTACGACATTGGTCCAGCCACAAATTATGCATGAGGAACTTCCCACTTCCTTTTTACATACCAAAAAACTTGCAAACTTTACAAGTATAAGACATTGTTTCACCAACAAAACAAATTATGCAATAAAAAGAAATTTTATGCGTAACAACTTGTGCATTAATCCTATGCTGACTCTCTCCCGTCGAGGTAAATGCTATTCCATATTTCAATAATCACTATCAATATTTTTTTAGATATGGATTTTCAATAAACTTTTGTGTTTATCAATCTCAATATTTTTAGATTTGGATTTTCATTAAAAAAATTGTTTATCAATCTTTAAAAGGTCAAATATTTTTTTAGCTGGTCACCAATTTTAGATCTTGAGATTTACACGATAGTCACATGAAAATGGGTTGGAGTAGTCGCTACTAATAACTTTTTGGTAAAACTTCTCATGCCCACCCATCTTTTGTTCATATCTATACTACAATGAAGTAGGTTAAGGTCCTTTATGAGAAGTATAAAATGGCAAATTGTAACGAAAAATTGTACTCATCCGTCTGCTATGCTGCAGCTTGAAGGACTGTTGAGTTGGGTAGTTTTGTACCATTGCTGGCAAAAGCAAGAAATATGACAAAAATAGATGATTTTTGGTCTCCTATAAAAAACCTTGATCTTACTTGAACACGATATGTTATATAGGTTCATACTGTGTCGTTGATTTCAAAGGTGATAGAAACATATATTTGGACATTAAGTCCGGTGGATGAATCATGACCGTTTGATAAGAGCGTGATTAAATGTTAAAGAAAAGTCTACTATGGTAACAGACATAAATAAATAGTGTTTGGTTACACACACTAAAAGATTTATTCTAATAATAAAAAAGAAATTGATAATAAAATCATTTAATATTTTGAAAAAAACTTTTTTATGTGTATGACCAAATAATATTCATTTATGATTGTGTATATACAAGAATGCCTCTAATAGCCAGTCAGTATGATTGTTATTGGTTAGATCAATTGACCGGTATGGTCATACGGTTGTATGACAAACTCAAATAAAAAAAAAAAACTTACTTTAACTCAACGATGATGAAATAATATGTTTTTGTTGCATTGTTAAGTATTTAAAAATAAGTTGTTAACGAATGCCCTCGGATCACACTTTTAAGGATTCTAAATTTAAAAATTATTTCTTTAAATTCCTTAAAAAAAATAATTTATTTCTTTAAAAGATCAAATATTTCAAATTTCAATGCACTAAACACACGGATTTCCATAAAAATTTACTATTAAATGTCCTTAAAGAACATCCCAATGATACTCGTCAGTTTAACAGTTATTATGATAGTAACTAGGGCAACACTTTCTCTTTGATCTCCGGAGTCACTGTAGTCACATGAAAAACATGGCATGACTAATACATCTCTCTAACATGGAGTGATTTAGCCATATCACATGCCACTCATGCCTCAATCAGGTGTCAACTATAGTCACATTTTTAAAGAATATTATGTTCCATTACAATGTTGCAGGGGAACAAAAAATATGTTAGGTTGTACCATAAACCCAAAAGTCAGCAGATTGGAAAAAAGAATCTTAACAAGCGTTTATAATATTAATAACAGTGCAAAATTATTTTTCCTTTCTGTGGAAGGAATTTACAACATCAAAGAGGACAATTCAAGACATGATTATTGGTTTTCCAATTATACATCTAACTTGTTTGACAGCCTAAGTTCCAGCATGTGTTTGTGTTATAAATCTAATATAACAGATAACAAAGATAACAGATTTTCTCAGCTTCACTATTATCGTTTATATTCTCACGTACCCTCAATTCCAATATAAACTTATTATATCAATGGATTATGTATTACTATAACTTGTATGTCCTAAATCAAGAACATCGTCAACCAATTGACAAATAATGATGTACAAATCCACTAAAATCTGGCCTGTTATTTCCCGGGATGGCAAAGTGGGAGCTGGTTACTCAAGTAACCAGCAGTAAAAAGTTGCACCTAGCATAATAGCAGTGTAAATTGTGTTTCAAGAAATGGAGGGTAATAACCTTCCATTTGTTGAGCATATGATGGCGAATATCAGGAGGCATTCTTCTACGGCCACAAACATAATTGAATAGTGTTTGGACACACATAAAAAGGCTTTTCCTCAAAATACTAAATCATTTTATTATCAATTTCTTTTTTATTATTAGACAATATTTTACGTGTGTGTGCACAAACACTACTCATTTATGCTTGTGACAATAGTAGAATTCCTCCAATATCAGATGCCACAAGTAATATATCAGTGGTAGATGCCTCATGCCTGCTGCTAGGAACAGTAGAATACTACATTAACTAAGTTCTGCCTCGAGATATACTGTACAAATTGTGAAGTGGATAAATGAGCTATGAAGTTGGGCCAAAGTTCCAAATGAAGCAAGCAAAGAATTTGCTGGAACATAGTGGTGTAACAAGTCTGATGCAGAAGAATGGCCAAATTCCAAACATCTGTTATTCAGAGGAGGAATTTTGACATTCAAGTGTAACGTGTCATCCACGAGAACAAAATGATCCCACCGGCATCTGAGATTCTGAGAAGAATAAACAAAAAGCTTATCATAACAGTAAAACCAGAGATGAAAAGGCACCACTAGTCTACATATAAATCAATTACTATTATATATGACTGTACGACGGAAGCCATGAAATGTCTAAAAGGAAAATAAAGCAAGATTATTGTCATTCCTGAGGGTAACGGAAATGTCATTTTATCGTTACCGGTATTATTATTATTTGGTATGAAACTGACTGCATATATATACCCATATACTGTATAGAGTTGTACACTTTGACCAACTTCATTCTTTATCTCTTTGTTTTGCCTTGCACTCAGCGGTTTAATGTGCATTCTGTCTTAGATTCCAAGTTTGTGGTCAAACAGATTTTCTAACTTCAAATTGAGCAAGTTTACTTCAGGTGTGTAAAATGTATGAAGTAAGAACGAGAAGAGATGGAGTATCTAAATAAAGGAATTGAATTAGGAAACTGGGTTTATCCATGAACAACTAAATCATACTGGGTAGTGTTTTTTTTGCTATTGAAGATAGGGTTTTGCTAACGAGTGCCCTAAGGGCATTGGTTAAGAAACCTATAAAAGGAAAATTTGTCTCGAAAATACAAGTCAAACCTTTGTCAATATAATAAATACAACATTTCCCCATACAAACTTGCTTCTTTTGATGGATTAACCACTGCCTCAAGGGCACTCATCAACATTTCCTTTGAATATATTATTAAGTTAACACAAGCCATGTATTATTAACAGAAAAATAAGAAAATCATAAACATCCAGCTTCCAAGACAACTCAGCATATATCTTAATATAAATGTTGCCTTCACAATTTGGCAACAATTAACAGTTCATTTCTTCAATCATGTTGCACATCAATGTAAAAGCTAAACATGCATTTATGGACGTTAAATCTATGATTCAGGCAAATTGGTAAGAACAACAATTACGATTAGTCAAGAGAATGGCCTAGAAGAAGGGAATGGTCACCAAAGACCAAATAATTGAAGCTTTTAAGGAAAGGACAGAGCAAATTTAAGAGTCACGACAAATTCTGTTTAAAATCATATAGCAGTGCATAGGTCGGCCAATTGTACAAGGCTCCCAATAGGTGGAGTCTAGAGAGGGTAAACGTAACGTCATTCCCCATCAAGCGGGGAGCAGACACATGCAGTCTTTCCCCCGCAAGCGGAAAAATGTTTCTTTTGAATATGAATATTTCTCATAATATTGAAAGGAATGAAAACCAACTATTTATATACATGAGATCTGATCTA